>Ga0209463_1001419_pt1 | contig 14745 bp, 12 predicted proteins | sample AgamicMgSfrz_FD_187169 | JGI IMG/M metagenome (GOLD analysis project Ga0209463, IMG submission 187169) | Agave microbial communities from Guanajuato, Mexico - Mg.Sf.rz (SPAdes) (version 2) | ecosystem: Host-associated > Plants > Phyllosphere > Phylloplane/Leaf | place: Guanajuato, Mexico... | reverse complement strand
TGCGAATTAAAAAAGTTTGTGGAATACTAAAAGAGTTCTACTTAAGGACTGATTTTAGGAGGTACATAATTATGAACAAAACAGATCTTATTAACGCAGTAGCTGAAAGCTCTGAACTATCGAAAAAAGATTCAACTAAAGTAGTTGACTCCGTAATGGAAACAATCACAATAGCATTGAGAAATGGTGATAAAGTGGAGATTATTGGATTTGGAGCTTTCTCAGTTAGTGAACGTGCGGCAAGAAAAGGCCGTAACCCTCAAACTGGCGAGGAAATTGAAATTGCAGCAAGCAAAGTGCCTTCATTTAAAGCAGGAAAAAAATTGAAGGATGCTGTTAAATCATAAGAACAATGCATGGCAGAGGATTTATCCTCTGCCTATTTTTTATACATTGTTAAATTTCTTCAAACCAAGTGTTGGATTCGGCGGGTTCCAAGCACTAATGACTATGCATTCAAAAATAATAAGAGAGTATTTGACGTTTAACAGACAAGAGAAGAAGGATTAGCAATGAATATATAAATCAACAAGTCTGCGTTAAATACTTATTTAACGAACAGAAATAATCCATTTATTCATGTTTATCACAACTCCTTTTTTTTGAAAATACGTTAATGAGCAGCTGATATTTTTGCTATCGTTTTCATAACTGTTGTTTTTCAGATTTATATACTTGTTAATAGTCATTCTATTTTCGACGGCATTTACAAGCAATAATCCTTTTATATACATAAGTCATTCTTCGGAAAATGGTGTACCATTGGGAGCTGGAATACCATTCAATCATTTTTAAATACTATTTAGAAGCATGGGAAAGTTCCATGTTTCTTTTTTTAAAAGTATAAGAAGGATTATGAATATTTTTGTATAATTATTAATTAAACTGAATAAGTATACAAATTTGATTGGAGGATTACAAATGCCTGGCACTAACTGGATTCGAATAATCGAGGAATTATCAATCAATGCATTGCCTGCCTTACAAACAAATATATATGACGGATGGGTGCTGCGATTTGCTGATGGATATACAAACAGAGCCAATTCTATAAATCCAATTTATCCTTCCAATGAAGATTTAAGCAATAAAATAAAAAGTGTTTATCAAATCTATCGTAGCCGGAATTTAAAGACTGTTTATAAACTGACAAAGCAAGCTATCCCTGAAAACTTGGATGAAACTTTAGAAAAAAACGGCTATATTTTAGCTGGATTGACAGGAGTTCAAGTATTGTCTTTGAAAGACACAGTTGTTGAAGTAAAGCATAAGGCTGTTATTTTTTATAAGTTTAATGAAAATTGGTTTAATCATTATTGTCATCTTAATAATATAAGTGAAAATAATACACTGACATTAGCGAGCATGTTGAAAAATATTGTGGCGAAAGCTGCTTATTTCTTGCTGCAGGATAATGACGGAGAAATTGTTGCATGCGGGATGTGTGTATTAGAAAGGGATTATATCGGATTATTTGATATCGTAACTGCAAACAAACACCGTAACAAAGGATTAGGGACTATCCTTATCCAAAATATTCTTCATTGGGGTAAGGAAAATGGAGCGAATTATGCTTATCTCCAAGTAATGTTAAATAATGAGCCCGCATTAAAGCTTTATTCCAAGATGGGCTTTAAGGAAGTGTATCAATACTGGTATAGAAGCAAAGAATAATGCAGCTTGAAAAGTGTTTACTCTTATAGTTTATCGGGAAGTGTATTTTTTAAAGATGAGAAATTTTACAAGTAATGAGGCAGTACATTTTTAGAAAACATATAAATAAAAGTTTGTTGATTATGAACAAGAAATGAGGGTTGAAATGGACAAACATATTCAAGAACTGCAGGACCAATTAAAAGTGGAACATAAGAATGTTGCAAAATACACGCAACATGTGCTCGAAGCACTTGATAAATTAATTGATGAACACCGGAGAATTGTATCTTCAAACGCCTTGGCAGGAATTAAACATGAAGGTTGTGAAGAATATGCCTTTTATAAAACAATGCATGACGTAAAGTATACGCTCATACAGGAACTGCGAAAAACTGTCGATGATTTTAATCATTTAGGCGATAAATATCATGAAAAGAATTATCCTGATGGTGTAAAAAAATAGTGCATATATCTTAAAAAATCCAGTGTAAACAAAGCGCTGGATTTTTTATTTTTCATACAGTTGCAGGCTGGTAATTGGAAATAACTCGTATTAAAAAGAATAAAAATCGATTATAATAATAACCAGTTAATTCCTTGTTATATAAAGAAAGAATACATATTGTCAGGTAATCGAAACAAGAAAAGGGGTATTCCTTGATGTTAAATAGTAAAACGAATCCAAAGGTGGATGAATTTTTAAGTAAAGCGAAAACATGGCAAGAAGAATATAAGATATTACGTAATATCATACTTGAGTGTGAGCTTACGGAGGAATTCAAATGGATGCATCCTTGTTATACACTAAATGATAAAAATGTTGTATTAATACATGGTTTTAAAGAATACGTTGCCCTTTTGTTTCACAAAGGTGCTTTAATAAAAGATCCCCAAGGTATTCTTGTTCAACAAACAGAAAATGTGCAAGCAGCCCGCCAAATTCGGTTCACTACTGCTCAGCAAATAATAGACATGGAGGCAGTCATAAAAACCTATATTAAAGATGCCATTGCAATAGAAGAAGCTGGCTTAGAAGTAGAATTAAAGAAAAATGAAGAATACAGTGTTCCTGAAGAACTGCAGACTAAATTTGCAGAAATTCCTGCATTAAAATCGGCCTTTGAAGAATTGACGCCAGGTAGACAAAGGGCTTACCTTTTACATTTTTCACAAGCTAAACAAGCAAAAACTCGGGCAGCAAGAGTAGAAAAATATGTGCAGCATATTCTTGATGGCAAAGGATTGAATGATAAGTAAATAGTTTAAAATTCACCTTCCTCTTTAGCAAAATGGGAAGGTTTTTTTATCCTGCATAATTGTGCACGAAATGTCGGGGTGCTGCCAATCGTTTTAGCTATTCTATGGATAAGGAGGTTGTTAGATGGATTCGCTTAAAAATATGAATGATGCAATGAAGTATATCGAGGAGAATTTAACGAACGAAATAGACTATAAAGAGGTGGCAAGGTTAGCACATTGTTCAGAATATCATTTTAAAAGAATGTTTTCATTTCTTGCAGGGATTTCTTTATCAGAATATATCCGCCGCAGACGCTTAAGCTTGGCAGCGCTTGAATTGACGAACAGCAACATAAAAGTAATCGATGCTGCCCTTAAATATGGTTACAATTCGCCTGATGCATTTACTAGAGCCTTTCAACTAGTTCATGGCGTCACGCCGTCAGAGGTTAAAAATAATAGCTATCCTTTAAAAGCGTATCCGCATATGACCTTCGAATTATCTATTAGAGGAGGAAGTGAAATGAATTACCGTATTGAACAAAAAAATGCCTTTCATATCGTAGGTATCAAGAAAAGAGTACCGATTATATTTGAAGGAGAAAATCCTGAAATTACAGCGATGTGGAAAACATTAACGATGGAGAAAATACAACAATTGCTACAACTATGCAATGTTGACCCTATAGGTATGATTCAAGCATCTGTAAATTTTTCAGAAGGACGGATGGAGGAAAAAGGGGAACTTGATCAATATATTGGAGTAGCTACAACGGAAGAATGTCCTGAAAACTTCTCTAAACTCGAAGTTCGTGCCTTATCTTGGGCAGTGTTTGAATCTGTTGGTCCGTTTCCAGCTACACTGCAAGAAACATGGGGACGTATTTACTCAGAGTGGTTTCCATCTTCAAACTACGAAGCAGCAAAAGGTCCTGAAATCTTGTCGATAAAAGATAAAGATTTAACTTCACCAACTGTAAAAAATGAAATTTGGATTCCTGTTGTAGCAAAGTAAATAGTATGAAAAACAGAGCTGGTAGGAACAGCTCTGTTTTATTGCATATGTAACATAAGCAGGAGAATACTTAATTAATTAATGGTAAAATGGAAGAAATGATAGGGACGAACAAAATAAAGAGTATATGCAGGAAAGGAAGTTAAAGAATGGATTTCCATACAGTTATGAGTGAGCTTGAAGCACTTGGCAAGGAACGTACAAAAAAGATTTATATATCTAACGGTGCACATGAGCCCCTATTTGGTACCGCTACAGGTGCTATGAAACCAATTGCTAAGAAAATAAAAATTAATCAATCTTTGGCAGAAGAGCTGTATGCTACAGGGAACTATGATGCGATGTATTTCGCAGGTATTATTGCAGATCCAAAAGCGTTGACAGAGTCGGATTTTGAGCGTTGGATTGAGGGTGCTTACTTTTATATGCTGTCAGATTATGTGGTAGCGGTAACGTTATCTGAGGCAGATATTGCTCAAGATGTTGCTGATAAATGGATAGCGAGCGGAGACGAATTAAAAATGTCTGCAGGCTGGAGCTGCTACTGCTGGATGCTGGGGAATCGTAAAGACACTGAATTTTCTGAAGCAAAGATTTCAAGTATGCTGGAAACAGTCAGAGATACAATTGCTGAATCACCGGAACGAACAAAATCTGCTATGAATAATTTTATATATACAGTTGGTGTTTCTTACTTGCCGCTCCATGAAAAGGCTGTTGAAACAGCTAAACAAATAGGAGTAGTTGAAATGAAAAGAGAAAACAAAAAAAGCAGCTTCTTAAACGCTTATGACAATATTCAAAAAGAAGTGGATAGAGGAAGACTGGGATTTAAGCGCAAATACGTCAGATGTTAATGGAATAGCTTCAGCATGTTAAAGAAATGAAAGGAGAGATTTAGCATCAAAATTAATCAATTAATTGCCAACAATATTAATCGTGTAGATGCAGATTTACCAGAAGATCAATCATTAGGAATAGCAGGTTTGTCCGGGTCTGGGAAAACGACATTTTGCCAGACGATAGGGGAAGAATCAAAGAAACGCCTTGTCTCGTTATTGCCTAAGGCAGAATATCAGTATTTATTTGCAGATATTATGGAAACGAATTTTAGTGCTATCAAAATGGAGAATATGCCGTTAGTTCTTTTTCTTGGCAAGTCATCGATCTCTTCTAACCCACGCTCCACTATTGGTACACATACAGGCGTATTTAAAGAGGTGCGGGATAAGTTTGGTGAACAGTTCCATCTGTCGCCCGAAGTTTTTTCCTTTAATAATGCGTTAGGATGGTGTCCTGCATGTAAAGGGCGCGGTACGACGAAAAATGTAGAATGTAAAAAGTGTGAGGGCAGTCGTTACAACCAAGAAGTGGAGCAAAATCTCCTGCAGCTGAGAGATCAGTCTCATAGTATTTCGGATGTTAATAATTTAAGCATTGAAAAGATTTATTCCCTTGCAAACGAATTAAATATCAGTGAAGAAAGACAGCTGGTTCTTCGTAATATTATTAATATGAACATTGGTTATTTAACATTAAACCGCATAATGGGCACATTATCAGGTGGTGAATTAACTCGTCTTTATTTAGCAGAATTTATGTCAGCTAGCAGCAATACGGTGATTATTATTGATGAAATATCTGTCGGTCTTGATCATGAAACTTTGGTAAAAATATTAGAACAAGTTCAACAATTAGGCAGTAACAATCAAATTTGGCTAATTGATCATTCTGATAGTGTATTAGATGCTGCGGATAGGCAATTGTTTTTTGGACCAGGCAGCGGTAAATACGGAGGTAAACTAGTGGAAGAATCGCCGCGTCCTGAGCCGATTTATTGGGACAGGAACAATGTACCTCCAACGGAATTCTATCAATTTCAGGATTTGTATTGCCGCAATATTCAAATGGCGGAAATGAATATTCCAAAAAATAGACTTGTAACCTTTTCAGGAGAGTCTGGCTGTGGTAAATCGACCCTTGTTAATGAATGTATTGCCAAGGATTTTGTGAAGCGATATCCAAAAGACAAGCTTGTTATGGTAGGACAGGACCGTAACCAGTCAATTACGAGTAGATCAACAGTTGCGACTTTTTTAGATATAAAAAGGAAATTAGCAAAATATAGCGGCGAAATAGAAGATATTTTTCAGCGCTCCATTGAAGATATTATTGAGGAACTTCCGAAAGAAGACATTGCCCATAAACGCCTAAGTTTGTTGATTAAGCTGGGTCTTGGTTATTTAACGTTGGAACGAAAGACACAGACATTATCGACAGGTGAATTTCAATGCGTTCATTTAGTTTCGGAGCTGTTTGCGAACACAAGAAACCCTCATACTTTGTTTATTTTTGACGAGCCTTCAAAGGGATTATCGCAAAATATTTTAAATCAATTTATTGATAGCATCAGAATTATTCTGGAAGATGAAACTGTCTCCATTATAATGATTGAACATAATGCTTATATGCTAGCAAGCTCTGATTTCATCGTAGATTTTGGGAAAAGAAGGCTTGAACCTGTTCGGGTTCTTGATGTGGTAAGTCATGATGAATACTTTAGCCAGCATAGGTCTGTCACAAATGATGGGTCCATACATATACCATCGCAATTAGATTCAGTTAAGGGTATTAACTATTTAACGGAAAATCATATAGAGTACTTTAGAAACGCTGAAAATGTATATAAAGGCGGAATTTTAAAGAGCCTGTCATCAATGGCCAGGTTAATTTACGGTGAATATGAATCAGATAAGATTGCACCAGTGATCGCTATTGATTTAGAAAGACATTTATATAGTCAATACAGCTTTCTTTACGAAATAGGCGGATTGATTAATCATATAGTTTCTGCTCATCCTTCTAATAAAGATACAGTAAGTTTCGATTTCTTTAGTCAAGCTAACCACTGTCCAAGCTGCTTAGGCCGCAGGGTGATGGAAAAATTTGATTTTGATTTAGTTATTCAAGATAAAACAGTCCCATTTTGGGACGGCCTATTACATCCAGACGTAATGGAAGTATTAAAATACTATCAACACGCTAAAATTCAATTTTTGTTTGATGAAATAAAAAATGAACTTGGGTTAGATTTGAGTAAAAGTTACAATGAGTTAACAGAAGCAGAAAAACATATATTTTTATATGGCTATTGGGACAAGTCATTTTACGATAAAGCTACAAAGTCTTCGAAAAAGTGGGAAGGGTTTAACTTTATACTTGGGCGTTATATGGTAGTGTCAAAATCCATTATTAAAGAACAAATGAAGCAATCAAAAGAAATGATACCTTGTCCAATATGTGATGGCACAATTTTGAACCATGACAAAAAACTGCTGTTTGGTAAATTTGATATTCGCGAAATTATTCAACAACCAATCGATAAAGTTATAAACCAGGTCGGATCACTGCCGGTATTAGAAAAACTTAAAATGATTGTTGGCGGAGATATGACTCTGATGGAAGATGTCTCCTTGCTGCCGAGAGAAACAAAAGCAGCACTGAAAATGCTGGAACTTGATTTAGCCAGCTTTGTTGGCTATGAAATAGTTCTGCAAAATGCATTGCCGTTTTGGGGGAGTATAAAAGATAATATCGAAACCTTAAGTAGTAAAAACCAGCTGACAATTTGCGACTTTGCTGGTGTTAATGAAACGAGGGAAACGATTATTGATAAATACTTCACTAATGGGAAATACAAAAAGCTTACCTACGTATATGAAGCATTCGGATATAAAAAACTGGTAACTCAAATTAATAAAATTAAAGCCAGTCACCCATGTCCTTTCTGTAAAGGCAAAAAAGTTATTTCAGAAGATAATCTGCACGACGGTGTCATGAAATTATCTGTGCCATGTGTCAGCTGTAATGCGAGCGGCATTAATGACGAAGGGAGAGAGGAGCTGGTAGAGGGCATCAAAGTAAGAACATGGCTGACCGGGAAAGTAAGTGATGTTGTTACTGACGGAATAACCGAGGCTGTTGCACAAATTCCAATTTTTAACCGCATTCGTGAATTAAATAAGCGGGATATGATGGCCGTTTACCATAGCCTTGCAAAGTAAGAAGATCCTAAATATTAGGAAGTTGCAGTTGATTATCATAAACCAAAGTCTTTAGGACTTTTGTGGTTAGTCCGCCTAATAAATATAGGCAAGTGTAGGATAACCTTCATGCTATTCTTTGATCTATCAAAGAGAATACAGCAAAAAAAGAAGTGCGTTCATGGAACGCACTTCTTTTAAAAATTTATAAAAAAAATATGCAATCAACCATTGAAAAAAATGAACAGACATGGTAAATTTACATAGGTATGCATTTTATATTTTTGTATTATCGTATATTATCCCTATCTTAATTATACGATGTATCCCATGCTTTTGTCAATCCTTTTTATAAATTTTTTTTTAAAAGGAGTGTTTTTGTGATGATTTACGGATATCACCAGAAACAAAATGAGTGAAGAGTGTTAGAGGGAAATGTTTGTGGAATTATACAACAGATTAGAGGAAGGAAGTCGGCCGACATTTAAAGTGTCATGCAAACTTAAATTTATTGGAATTATAGTTTATTTTCTAGAATAAGAAAACAAAGAAAGAAGGACTGATTAGATATGTCAAAGGAAACTAATTCACCGCCATATGGCATGATTGCGATTTTATTTATCGGAGCCTTTGTAGCAATATTAAATGAAACATTGCTAAATGTTGCTCTTCCGGCAATTATGGAAGAATTCGACGTGAATGCTACGGCGGTACAGTGGCTGTCTACAGGTTATATGCTTATTAACGGGATATTGATACCGGCTAGTGCCTTCTTCATTCAGCGTTTTTCTGATAAAAAGTTATTTCTTTCAGCGATGTTATTATTTACTTTAGGTACACTCATAGCAAGTGTCGCTCCAGCATTTGGTGTGCTGTTAGGAGCGCGCATGATTCAGGCTGCAGGATCTGCGATTATGATGCCGCTATTAATGAATGTCATGCTTACTGCATTTCCGGTTGAAAAAAGAGGGGCAGCGATGGGGATGTTTGGGCTAGTTATGATTACAGCTCCAGCAATTGGACCAACTCTATCTGGTTGGTTGATTGAGCACTACAGCTGGAGAATGTTATTTGATATTGTCCTTCCAATAGCCGTTTTAACTTTAGTATTTGCTTTCATCAAATTAAAGGATGTAACAGCACAACGTGATATTAAGCTTGATATTATCTCTCTAGTTTTATCAAGTATTGGGTTCGGCGGCTTGCTGTATGGCTTTAGCTCTGCAGGTGAAAAAGGCTGGGATAGTCCATTGGTTTACGGAACAATTATTATTGGTGCCCTAGCTTTACTTACCTTTATCCTTCGTCAGTTGCGATTGGATGAACCGATGCTTGAGTTTCGGATCTATAAATATCCAATGTTTGCTTTGTCATCGGTCATTTCCATTGTAATTTCGGTCGCAATGTTCTCATCAATGATTTTACTGCCAATCTATGTACAGACCATTCGTGGGATTTCCCCAATGGATTCTGGGCTGTTAATGCTTCCAGGAGCCATTGTAATGGGAATTATGTCTCCGATTACAGGGAAACTCTTTGATAAGTATGGTGCTAGAATATTAGCCGTGATTGGGTTAACAATTACAGTAGTAACGTCTTATTATTTCAGTAAGATTGGCATGAATACCGCATACTCTACACTTGTCTTATTGTACACCTTGCGTATGTTCGGTATGTCAATGGTCATGATGCCAGTTATGACAAACGGCTTAAATCAACTGCCACCAATAAATAATCCACACGGAACAGCATTGAACAACACATTACAACAAGTATCAGGTGCAATTGGGTCAGCATTATTAATTACCGTCATGCAAAACAGAACGAAAGCAGAAGCAGAAGAACTAGCGGCCAATGCCATGTCAAATATGGACGCAAGCAATTCACAAACCGCTGCTGATATTCAACAACAAATCATGAATGAAGCGATGATTCACGGAATCAACTTTACCTTTATCGTTTCCACATGGATAGCAGTGCTGGCACTGATACTTGCTTTGTTTATTAAACGAGTAAAACCACATTATGAAAATCGAGCAGGAGAAGAGGTTGTTGGTCTGCGGTCAGATAGTGTTAAAGAATAGACATAAGTGATAAATCGGGATGCCTAGCTTTAGGCACCCGGTTTTTTATTGCACAGCAATATTTGTAAGGTTGTTACAAACTTTTGAATATTTCAATTAAATACATAGAATTTCTAAATAGAATTCAATTATAAGACAAAAAAATGTCAGAAAACTTGCAGGTATTAAAATATCGGTATTTTTTAGTTGCCAGTTGCCTAGTTGGGCTGGCGATTAAATGGCTAAAGAATAGTAAAATACTTTCCTTGCTACTGATTAGTCCAGTTTTAATTATCCTAAGCTAGATTGGATTTGTAATAAATAACTTTAGGTATCATACTTCAACAATCCTAACAGAAGAAGGCACTCTGAATCTCTCAGCTCAAGTATTTGATATTGATCTAAGCAATAAGTTTCTATTCCATTTTGACCTGCCGAGTATTCTTAAATTAGAAGATATTATCGTTTATTTTGTTCATGTATGAGAGGAACCGATGGATTCATTGGAATTTTGGTAGATGGAGATTGAGTTTCACTAATTGAATTATAGAATTATGTGAGACTTAGGAAATTTACATGTTGGTCGAGGAAGACCAAAATTTCTATTTCTAATTGTAACTTTTTGTAAATTATCTCGTCTAATTTGCAAATAAAGTGAGGGGCGAGAGCAGTGAAAATATCATCCTTTTTTCGCACTAGAAAAAGACTAGTAACAAGCGTATTTTGTATTGCTGTTTTTGTTTTATCAATATATTATTTTTTCTTCTATTATCGTGAGTCTGAACTAGTGGCAAGTTTCCCAGTACCGTTAGCGGCAACCCTTGTTAAAGCTGATCATGAAATGATGTATGAAGAATATAAGTGGTGGGCTGCTGCTGAGGCAGATGGCATTCCTCCTTATTATTGGATGGTGATCCGGTTATGGGGCTGGCGCAAATTATCTCAAGAAGGAGCGATGACCATTTACGAAAAGAACGGTACTGAGATGTCTTTATTATCCTTTGATAATTATATATATGTCGGCAAGGAATAGAATTTAGAATTATTCAAATTTTCTAGATTACTAGAAACATCTTCCTATTTTATGGTATTGTACAAAAGTACATAAATACAAATATATAGTACAGTAGGGGGATTCTTACAAATGAAGAAATTTGGGTTTATGCTATTTTTAGCAATTACAGTACTTACACTTGCTGCTTGTGGAGCTGATAAAGAAGCAAGCAAGGCTTCAAGTGACAAGAAGGAATCAGAATCTGAGGATTTTGAGGTGGATAAAGGTCTTCTGAATGTGGAAATTACAATGCCGGCATCTTTTGTTGAGGGCGAGGACATTGATGCTACCATTAAAGAAGCTGAAGAAGAAGGTATTGAGGTTACAAAAAATGACGATGGTTCTTTAACCTATAAAATGTCTAAATCAGAGCATAAAAAAATGATGAAAGACATTAAAACAAACGCGGAAAAATCACTTGATGAAATAAAAACAGATGGCACTTTTCCATCAGTGAAAGATATTACTTACAATAATTCATTTTCTAAGTTTACTTTGTCTGTTGATAAAGCAGCCTATGAAGACAGCATGGATGCATGGTCCGTCATCGGCATTGGTATCACTGGTATGATGTACAATCTCTTTAACGGTGAAGACATGGATAAAATGAAGATTAATATCGATGTTAAGGACGAAGCAACAGGTGAAGTGTTTGATACGACTGTTTATCCAGATGATCTAGAAGAAGCAGAATCAGAATTTTCTACAGAAGAATAAATAGATGAGCCCGAATTTCCAAGAGAATTCGGGCTTTTATTATGTATTTCGGGATATAGGATGAAGGAGCGACAACCTGAGAAATATTTTCCGTATTATATGTTGTATTTCCTGAGAAATCGCATGATATGACAATGTTTGCGGTTTTTTTACAACATGATATGTTATAGAAACCAAGAGTTGCTATTATTTTTTATTTGATAAGATGATAGAAATCTTTAATCAGTTCTACCGTGTATTATCTTTTGTACTATAATATACTTAATTGGTTTTTTTAGGAGGATAGGAAATGAAGCCTAAAATAGAAGATGTTGCGAAACTAGCAGGTGTTTCGCCGACTACGGTTTCTAGAGTTTTAAATAACCGTGGATATATTAGTGAAGCAACAAGAGAAAAGGTACAAAAAGCGATGAGTGAGCTGAACTACTTTCCTAACGATGTTGCTCGTTCTTTATTTAATAAGCGGTCCAACTTAATAGGGTTAATATTGCCTACAACAGCAAATCCCTTCTTTGGAGAACTGACATTCCATATTGAAAATATATGTGCATCCCTCGGATATAAAGTGCTGCTTTGCAACAGCCTCAATCAAGTAGATAAGGAAGAAAAATATTTAGAAATGCTGTTAAGAAATCAAGTGGATGGCATTATTGTCGGCACACATAACCGCGGCATCCTTGATTATCATAAGCAGGGCTTAGCAGTTGTGGCAATTGACCGGTACTTGTCCGAAACCATTCCTGTCGTGAGTTCAGATAATTATGAAGGCGGGAAAATAGCAACTGAATTGTTAATCGATAATAACTGTGAGTGCATAGTGTTAATGGACGGAATCGGTGAATTAGAAACACCAGCAAGACTGCGAAGACAAGCGTATATTGATCTCATGGAGCAGAAAGGCAAGGCACCGATCATTTATGAAATTGCAGAAGTTTTTGAACAAGATAGTTATATACATATAATAAATGATATTTTTTCAGACCATCCGGAAGTAGATGGGGTGTTTGCGACAAATGATTTATTTGCTGCAGCCTTTTGGAATGAAGCGAAAAAACGTGGCAAACATACTAAAGTTGTTGGTTATGACGGGACAGATACTCTTCGAACATTATTGCCTGAATTAACAACAATCAAGCAGCCGATTAAAAGCTTAGCAGAAACAGCAATTGATATTCTAATAAAGGAAATAGAAGAGGAATATCCAGATTTACCACTAGAAACAAGACTTCCTGTCCAGTTAATAAAAGGAACTACTGCTTAAACATTGCTTAATGCAATGTTTTTTTAATTTTTATGTCAACCCGTTGACATATGAAACCGGTTGACATAAAATGATGTTGAAAGTGCTTTCAGTTTACATTTAGACTCCATTAAATTAAAAAGGGGAAATAGAAATGAAGAGTTCAAAACGACTGTATTGGCAATTAAGTGCATATTTTTTCTTTTTCTTTTTCACTTGGTCTTCTAGTTATTCTTTATTTTCCATCTGGTTAGGGCAAGAAATAAATTTGAACGGAGCAGAAACTGGTATTATCTTTTCTGTAAACGCTATCTTTGCTTTGTGTATGCAGCCAATTTACGGATATATATCAGATAAAATTGGCCTGAAGAAAAACATCTTATTTTTCATTAGTTTACTGCTTGTGTTAGTTGGCCCATTTTATATCTTTGTGTATGGTCCATTACTGCAATTTAATGTGCTGATCGGTGCAATAGTCGGAGGACTATATTTGGGTACTGCCTTTCTAGCCGGAATTGGTGCAATCGAATCGTATATTGAAAAAATCGGGCGTAAATATGAATTCGAGTATGGAAAATCAAGAATGTGGGGCTCCCTTGGCTGGGCTGCAGCTACTTTCTTTGCTGGACAACTATTCAATATTAATCCAAATATCAACTTCTGGGTCGCTTCTGTTTCTGCCGTTATACTAGTTGCCATCATTATATCTGTGAAGGTAGAAATGACTCATCATGAAATGGAAAGAGCCGATTCCGTTACATTGAAGGATGTTGGACAGCTCTTTCTGTTAAGAGATTTCTGGTTCTTCATGTTGTATGTAGTTGGTGTCACTTGTGTTTACAGTGTTTATGACCAGCAATTTCCGATTTATTATTCCTCTATGTTTGCAACAGAAGCATTGGGAAATCAAGTGTTTGGCTATTTGAACTCATTCCAAGTGTTTTTAGAAGCGGGCATGATGTTCTTAGCACCGTTTATTGTGAATAAGCTTGGAGCAAAGAAAAGTTTACTGTTAGCAGGGTTTTTAATGGCATTTAGAATAATAGGTTCAGGTATTGTCATTGGCCCAGTCGGAATTTCTTTGATGAAATTAATTCATGCAGTAGAACTGCCAATAATGTTAATCGCCATCTTTAAATACTTGGCAGCTAACTTCGATACCAGACTATCATCCATTTTATATTTAGTCGGCTTTCAGTTTGCCTCACAGGTTGGTGCATCCATTCTATCTCCATTAGCAGGCAGATTATATGACGGCATCGGGTTCAGACAATCGTATATTTTTATGGGAGTACTAGTTCTTGTCTTTTCCGTTATCTCGATTTTCACCTTACTAAATAATAAAAAAACAACGGTTGATAAACCGAAAAAACTGCAAGTAGTCAATTAGGAGGGCGTATTTATGTTAATAACAAATAAACTTCAGCAAGCAGAAGAAGCAATTCGAAAGGCAAAGAAACAATTGAATAATCGATACAGACTTGGTTTTCATATTATGGCGCCTGCCAACTGGATTAATGACCCGAATGGATTAGTCCAATATAAAGGCGAATATCATGTATTCTATCAGCATCACCCATATGATGAAAACTGGGGCCCGATGCATTGGGGGCATGTGAAAAGTAAGGATTTAGTTCATTGGGAGCACTTGCCAATTGCTCTTGCCCCAACAGAAGCATATGAAAAAGATGGCTGCTTCTCCGGAAGTGCTGTTGATG
>Ga0209463_1001418_pt1 | contig 14753 bp, 10 predicted proteins | sample AgamicMgSfrz_FD_187169 | JGI IMG/M metagenome (GOLD analysis project Ga0209463, IMG submission 187169) | Agave microbial communities from Guanajuato, Mexico - Mg.Sf.rz (SPAdes) (version 2) | ecosystem: Host-associated > Plants > Phyllosphere > Phylloplane/Leaf | place: Guanajuato, Mexico... | reverse complement strand
AAGTAAACAGTTCAGAACAAGTAAAAGAGGCACAATTACAAGCCATTGCAAAATGGGCTAAACAAAAATCTAATCATGATTATGAATGGTTACAAAATATCAAACACCCTGTACTTGTTACTAATGGTGTTAATGATGTGATGGTGCCGACTAAAAACAGTTATATCTTAACAGAGAAATTACCCAAAGCACAGCTGATTATATATCCTGATTCTGGTCACGGGCATCTGTTTCAATTTCCAGAACTATTTGCAGAACACGTAAATTTATTTCTTGATTCTAATTCTTATTAAAAAGGAGTATTCATATGAGCAGATTATTTGAAAAAGTTCGTATCGGAAACATTGACTTAAAGAATCGTATAGGAATGGCTCCGATGACTAGAAGTAGAGCTTTACCAGATGGTACGCCGAGCGATTTAGTAGCAGAGTACTATGGTCAGCGTGCTTCAGTCGGTTTAATTATAAGCGAAGGAACCCAACCTTCAGATGATGGGCAAGGTTACACTAATACACCTGGTATTTATACAGAAAATCATATTAAAGGGTGGAAAAAAGTAACTTCTAAAGTTCATAGTGAAGGCGGTCATATTTTTGTTCAGCTTATGCATGTGGGACGTGTATCACACCCTGATAACACACCTCACCACCGCCAAGCAGTTGCACCGTCAGCTATTTATTCTTCTTACTCTTATAGCAGCCGGCTGTGAGGATGGAATGAGAGTAGGCGAAATCACACAAAAAACACATTTATCACGTCCTACTGTTTCCCATCATTTAAAAGTGCTAAAAGATGCAAGAGTTGTCAATGTAAGACGTGTTGCGACGATGAACTTTTATTACATTGACCCTGAAAATAATAGTTTAAAAATGCTAAAAAATTTACTTCAACATATGGATGATTACATTGCTGAGTATTGGGAACCATCAAATAAGTAATGAAAGGACAAAAAAATGAAACAGACTCCTTTAAATATACCAATGAATAAATCGAATAAATTCACTGTGAAAAACCGTTTTTATAAGGCAGCGCTGAGTGAAACAATGGCAACGAAAAACAATAATCCAACAGAAGAATTAGTAAAACTTTACGGTCGTTGGGCAGAAGGTGGCGTCGGTTTACTCATGACCGGAAATGTCATGATTGACCGTAAGGCACTTGGCGAACCAGGAAATGTCGTTATTGAAGATGAACGAGATTTAGATATCTTAAAAAAATGGGCAAAAGCTGGGACGCAAAATGGGACACAGCTTTGGATGCAAATAAATCATCCTGGTAAACAATCTCCGAAAACATTATCTAAAAACCCAGTTGCCCCAAGTGCCATTCCACTTACTGGCGATATTAAAGATTTCTTCAATAAACCAAGAGAATTAACATCTGCTGAGATTTGGCAGTTAATCGAACGATTTGGAAATGCAGCTCGCATTGCAAAAAAGGCTGGTTTTACTGGTGTCCAAATCCACGCAGCCCATGGCTATTTAATCAATCAATTTTTATCGCCTCACCATAATCAGCGCCAAGATGAATGGGGTGGAGATTTAAATGGACGTATGAAATTTTTAATTGAAACGTATCATGAAATCCGTAAGCAAGTCGGTGAGGATTTCCCAATAGGGTTAAAACTAAACTCTGCTGACTTTCAGCGTGGTGGTTTCACCGAGGAAGAATCGATGAAGGTGCTGAAAAAGATGGACGATTTGGGTATTGATTTACTTGAAATTTCCGGTGGGAACTATGAAAACCCTAAAATGATGCTCGGTGTACGCGAAAGTACGAAAAAACGTGAGGCATATTTTTTAGAATATGCTCAAAAAGCTCGAACACTCGTACAAGCTCCATTAGTCGTAACAGGTGGTTTCCGTTCCGAAGAAGGTATGAATGAAGCAATCGAGAGTGGAGCAGTGGATATGGTTGGTGTAGGGAAACTATTTGCCTTAAACCCTGATTTCCCAAATCAGATTATCCATGGCAATTATCGCACAGTTACGATTAAGCCAATTCGAACAGGTGTAAAAGTGCTTGATAAAAAAATATCTTCTTTGTTAGAGCTTGCTTGGTATGAACATCAATTAAAATTGATGGGGAAGGGAAAAGAGCCGAACCCTCACCATAGTGTATGGAAAACCGTACTTCAAATGGTAAAAGAAAATGGTACAGCAGCGTTCCATAAGAGACGTGCATAAATAAAGATATTAGAAAAGTCTTTCATAATCGGGCGCTTTTCTTTAGTAAGAAGGCGTCTTTTTGATATGCCCCTACACATTAAGGAATTAGATTTTGTTAAGGTAAAAAATTGTGAATATTTTCACTTAAATTAACGGGTGCTTTTCTTCAATAACGATCTTCAACAATCAGGCGCTTTTCATGAGTAACTAAAGCCTAATTTCTCACTTACAACACCGAGAAATTAGTTTTTTTATATTTGAATTTCCTTAATGTTGTAAGTCAGTACTTTCCTGACACTACTCCAGTTTAATAACCCGCAGATTTCTATTCTGCGAGTTCCTTTTTTATCCTATAAACAGTTGATCGAGTAATGGCATTTTTTTCTGCGATTTGCTTAATTGGAGTTCCGGATTCTAACATTCTTACTACTTCTTGATAGACTAATCGCTTTTGTGGATTCTTTGCATTTGGTGAAATGATAAATTTAATAGGTAAGCAACCCCATAAAAGGTTTCTAGTTGATTTCTAGAGGAGACATTGCATAAACTTACTTAATAAAAAATCTCTTGCTTCAATAGCAAGGGATTTTTAAGTTTACTTAAATAGAGAGAACACTTTATTAGTCTAAAAAGATTTGTAGATTCATATATACATACACCTTTATAAATCATGATCTCTTCTATCTTGAATATAAACTTACCTTTTTTTTTTGCTTACGTTTCATTATCTTTTAATAAACCTTTTATAGACATAGCGAAATTACTGTAAAGAATCGAAGGATTTTAAATATTCTTTTATTATCTTTCCTATCTCAATGCTTCTCTTTTGTTCCATCATGCATCCAATACTTGGCGATCTTTTCATCTTTTGAAACCTCTTCCCCTAGTTATCAAGATAGAGAGGATCCAGACTATCAATGACTTTAAAAAAGTAAAAGGGAGAGTTTGATTGATGTTAAGGGTGAAATTTTCGAACAGAGCTAAATCTATTCCTAAAAAAATAGATTTAGCTTTGTATATCATTCAAAAAGACAAGTGACTTTTTGAAACAAGTCTGTCATAAAAGATCAATCTTTAGATATTGTTTAAATGATTAATATAATCTTTAACCCTATACATATCTCCAGCCTGAATATAATAATTTTCAGCATCCATTTTAGTAGCTAGTGACTGTAGATAGTCCCCTTGCTTTATAATGTTTTTATTATTGATTGTTGTTTTTAACATTTCAGTATCAACAACCCCCGCAACATCAAACTCATATGAGGATTTTCTTGCTATCTCACGCAGTTTTTCTTTTGAAATTGAATTTTCGAAATACAACTTTTCCTTTTTTAAATCTGTTATTATCTCAGAATCAACTCTAACTAGAAGAATTTCATCATAATCGGCATGTCCTTTGTTTAAATTAGGCATGTATTGTCCATTTTCATTCCAATCTTTTGTTTCAAGAAGCAATAATTGCCCTTTCTTTTTTGTGGTTTTTATTCCAATCTTTTTTCTCTTATTATTTTTTTCAAAATCAAAGTCATAACTATCCCATTGTCCCTCACCCATTACATTTACATCTGGATATGGAAGTTTAATACCGTTCATTCTAAAATATTGATAAACCGCAAATTCTCCTAACTTTCCATTAAATGTATCGCAAAAGATTTGTACCTTTTTTCTGTTGTCTATTCCTCCTGATCTTTTTCGTCTATGGTGCCCATATTCTGTAAAACTCATTTTATAAGCGAATTTATAACTAGCATTAATATGTTCTTTTTTTATTTTACCAAAACTAGAAAAGTTAACTTTTCTAGTAATTTTATTTAGACGTGAATCTTTACCATCGACAGCCAATTCATTTAAACAAATTTGCAAAACCATATTTATAACCCCCATTAAAGAAAAAGAGAAAGATCCCCAGTTCATTTTATTTATAATGCTTTTATTATAAACAAGATTAACAAGAAAATGTTAGCAATATAGTAAAAAAATATTATTTTAATTAAAATTAAACAGTTTAGTAATCCAAAAATAAATAAAGTTCAGTTTAGCATATTTTAATTATTTATCTTTTAAAGATTAAGGATATGTAATATTTATCATAGAATTTTGTAGAAATTTGTTATAATTGTATGTAGTTAGTCTTGTTAACTATTAACGGTAAATTGCATACATATAATTCCCTAGGAGGATAAAAAATGGAAAATGCACCTTTGTATTCCTTACTCTTAAGATTTAAAAGTGAGATTCTATTAAGGGAAAAGAGTATAAATAAAATTAAATATTATTTAAAAAAAGGAATAAAGGTAATTGTAATAACTGACATTAGCATATATTCCGCATTCAGCGATTGTGAAGATTTTATCAATAACTATATGCTTCAACTTTTTGTAACAGATAAAATTACCGAACAGTTTAAAGTTTGTGATGGTTTGACAACTGATAGCCAAAATCAGTGTTTAACGGTGGATTCGGAAGTGATATCCGCGTTTAATTACAAACAATATAAAGTTGAACATGCATCTCCCAATGAACACTTAATGGTAAAGGCTGGAGCTGGGACAGGAAAAACGACAGTAATGGTGCAACGGGTCATGTATTTAATCGAAAAGGTCAACGTCAAGCTTGAAGAAATTGTCATGATTACTTTTACTAGAGAAGCCGCACAAGAAATGTTCCAACGTCTGAAAGAAGAGTTATTTTCTCGTTACAAATTGACGAAGTCACCACGTTATTTGAACTACATTGAAGGGCTTAAGAAAATGAAGATTAGTACCATTCATTCATTTGCAAAAATATTGATTCAGGAAATTGGCTCCACATTAGGTTATGGAGCCAATGTTGAAATTACTTCATTTAAAATGGAGCGTAAGAGAGTTATTGAGCGTTTTTTAAATGAACATTTTAAAGAGGATTTAACTAATGGCAAGCTGATGAATGAAATTTATCCTTTACGTCTTTATGAACTTATTGATATTGCAGTTTCCTTTTGGGAACGAATGGAGAACAGAGGGATGACAGGTGAAGACATTAACGAATTAGAGTGGGGAGAAGCTGATCAATATTCAACAGAGTTAAATGAGCTATTCAAAGTGATGTTTATTAAATGTGAGGCAGAGTTTCAAAAGCTAAAAGAAAATCAAAATTCGGTTCTTCTTAGTGATTTGACAAGACAAGTTGATTTAGCAAGCAGGGATGAAAATGCCTTTCAAAAGCTTTCTAAACAAATTAAATATTTAATTGTTGATGAATTTCAAGACTCAGATGATGTTCAAATCGCGCTATTTTCCAGACTGCAAAAATCATTTAATGCAAAAGTGTTTGTTGTTGGAGATATAAAACAAAGCATTTATCGTTTCAGAGGCGCAAATGATACAGCATTTGCAAGTTTAAAAAAAGAACTGGAAGCAACTCAATCGGAAAATGTAATTGTAAAAGAATATCCTCTTACCAAAAACTATCGTACATCTAAACAACTGTTGGATAAATTAGATGCCCATTTTCAAGCATGGGGAAAAGAAGACTTGCTTACTTACTCTGTTGAGGATGATAAGTTAATTGGCATCCAATCAACAGAAGATGAGAAAAATTATAAAGTAGAAAATCAATTTACTTTTAATGATGCTGATTTAAAAATGTCGACAATAAAATTAATTCGTGAAGCAATAGGTGATATTGATCAAATGAAGAAAGATCATCCTGAAATAATGAGAAAAAAAGAAGAAAAAGGGCATTTAAAACTAGCAACTCTAGTAAGAACACGGCGACAAGCTAAAATGATAGAAAAATGGTGTAAAGAAGAGGGAATACCTGTTGAACTCAATATTGGAGGAACGTTCTTTATTAGTGACGCGGTAAAGGATTTTAAAAGTTTAGTTGAAGCCTTATTATTCCCTGATCGCATTGCAAGTTTAGTAGAATTTATCAATTCACCCTATATTGACATTCAGATTCACTGGTCAGAGATAGCTCTGTTCGAGCAAAATAAAATAATCAGCGCATTAAAAGAAAAGATAAAAGATGAAACTACATTAGATCTCCAAAATAACATAGATGCACTAAAAATAAAGCCCGTATTTTCTGTTTTAAGAGACGTCATAAAAGAAAGTAACGTAATAAACAATTATTACAACGTAGTACTTAAACAGTATCCTGAGATGGATAAAGAGAAGAGAATTGAACAAGCAAAACGGAAAACACTACAATATAAAAAGAATTTAAATCATTTGATAGAGTTATGTCATCAAAGTTTTAATGAAGATTTTGCAACCCTATATCGGATTCATCAATGGATCGAACTTAATATGGCAACAAATCGTGATGAAAACGAACCAAGTATAAAAGATGAAAAGATAAAAGAAACCTTCTTACAAATTGTCACAGTTCATAGCTCAAAAGGATTAGAATACCATACAGTTCTTATTCCTTTTACAGGCAGGAAATATCGTTTTGATAGAACTGAAATGATTTTGAATGACAATAAGACAAAAGCAGGATGGTATATAAAAAATAAAGCTCTATGCCTTGCTAGTGACAATTTCAACGACCTTAACTTATTAGAAGATAAGCAAGTAGAAAAAGAGGAAGCCCGTCTCTTTTATGTAGCGATGACCCGCGCTAGGGAGAGACTATGGATTATTAAAAACACTAAAGAAAAACAATTCAATTGGACTGAGTTAGTTAATATGAAGAGTGGTGAATAAGATGTCAATTAAAGTACTGACGTATAAAAATCCTTATGGACTAAAGAGCTTGAAAGAACTTCAGGCATATAAGAATTGTATTTTTATTAATGCTACTAAAAGTTTAAATGAAGGAATGAGAAGGTATTACAGCGAGCATTTCAATGGACCCCAGATTTCCGCGGGTCTTTTTGTCAGCAGCTTGCTGAAAGAATGGTCAAATGCTGAAACAAAACTAACCCAATATACCTCGTTAACTGAAATAATTGACAGCATGCGAAATAGTAAAAGTGAGACTAGAACAAAGAAAATTATGAAGTCTTTCCGCAGAAATCAGATGGAAGTGTTGTCTACCATGCGAATCTTGACGGAAATTGGAGTCACTCCAAATAATTTTCGCAAAAAGGGCAACCTTCATTTAGAAGAAGGTATATTTGCTCAACTATGGAATCAGTTAGAAAAATCCAATCCATTATTTAAGGAAACAAGAGATTTATTAGATCTGAATTTGTCTCGATTATTCTACGATAAAAATCAATTTTATAAAGTTCTACGTAATATGTTGATTGACGAGAAAGAAAAGCAATCTTTAAATAATCAATTAGCTCATACAATTGTCTTGCATGGATTTTACTTTATCACGCCTCTTCAGCATCGTATTTTTACGTTAATGAAGAATGCAGGGTTCAACTTAATTTTTATAAATTTTTATGACGAACGTTATCCTGAGACATTCCGAGTGATCGAACGTTTTATTAATAAAGAGTGTGGCTGGTTGGATGTAACAGAATGGTTGAAAGAGGAAATTGAAACTCCTGAAAGTTTAGGGAAAGCGTTTTTAGCAGCTTTTGAGGACGGTTTTAATGATAATGGAATAGGTGAATTGAAACAAAAAGGATACGATGACTTTCATGATTTCTTGACTGTTTTCGATCATGATCTTGAAAGGGAAACACATACTTATTTAACTCCAAGCATGGATGATTACAAGAATCGATTAAAAGACTATTATCCGCACTGCTTCGATAGTGAAAGACATTTATTATCATATCCCGTAGGACAATTTTTATTTCATTTACACAAAATGTGGGATGAGACAGAAGAACAAAGTCGTCTTATTATTTCAGAGCAAGAGTTATATGAATGTTTTACTTCAGGTTGGCTAATCGATCCTAATACAAATACAAATGCTCGTAATTATGCTGATAAACTACATGAAATATTACCGTTCTATGGTGATTGTGAAACTATTGAAGAATGGATTGCACGTAGTGAAGAGCTTGCTGAAATTCATGAAAGTGTTATTGGTTCATTTGAGAATGAAGTTGATGATATACCAGGGACTAGTAGACGTTTCCACCAAATGATGCGTTCACCATTTTCCCGATTTTCTCATTTTAATGTAGAGAAGGAAACGCTTAAACAAGTGGGAATATTCATTGTTCGGTTACGTGACATTGCATATGAACTGTTCCGATCAGGAGATGAGAAAATTACATTAAAAGATCATTTTAATAAACTCGAGGATCTTCTTTTTACAGAAGTGGATGAACTTACTTTTAATGAAGAAAAGAAGATCATCAAATTTCTAAAAGAACGATTGAATATGCAAGAAACGTCACATAGAAGATTTTATATAAAAGATTTATCAGAAGCGATTGCTCTTTATTTAGGTGGTTCATTTGATAATCCCGATAACGAAGATGAAAAGTTAATAAAAAAAGGTAAAATTATAGATAAATTTGACTCTCTGGACGGTGCAATTTTAACACGTAGAGAAGAAGCCAAAGTTCTTCACATTTGCGGTTTGGATGAAAATAGTCTTCCACAGGCAGAGTCCGTGTTACCATGGCCACTCTCTCGTGAAACGATAGATTACTTGAGCGAGCGTAATATCTCTTTATCAATGATTACTAGAAGAGAACAATCTAAAGGTGAAATTAGCAGATATCTCTTCTACTTATTTCTTTTATATCAAGGGCCTCAAGAGTGTTCATGGTTAAAAAGCTGGAATAAGAATCAAGGAATTAAAGAGTCATTTTATCTCATGGTGTTAGAGGATAAAGTAAGTGATCTAAATCTTGACAGGGATGATGATCTTTTTAAAGAGAATTCAATCGTAGCAGCTGAGTTTTCTGTGGCAAAAGCAGTGGAACAAATGCTTAAATGGCCTGCTGATGCGTTGGCAGAACTCATTTATTGTCCGAGAAGATTTTACTATAGTTTTGTTACCTCACCTTATGCTACCTATAGAAAAGATTTTCACCAAGAGTTTCTATATGGGCATCTTATTAAGGCATCAAAAGTACTGACAAGTGAAACAGATCAATACGTTCATGATCAAGTGAAGGATCTATTTCCTCAATGGTCAGATCTAAAGAAAAAGTTGTTGACAGAAGAAAATTTGAGATATGTAAATGAAGCCAAGAAAATTCATAAACGTAAATCTCTAATGCTGGATGGAATCAATTACAGTGCATTACAACAAGAATTTCAATTTTTGAACCTGAATGATTCGAGAGATGATGAATCTATTATGAAAAAGCTATCAAGCGTAAAGGATGTTCATTCAAAAGCTTCTATAGTTGAAGATAGTCAAGTCATTTTGAGGGAACAAAAAGAATATCTAAACATGCAAGCTGAGCCCTCTCATTTGTGTCGATATTGCCCTCATTTAGACATATGTCCGGATGGATATTATTCAGTTGATGATGAATTGAGGAAAATGGAATGAATATAACGCCTTTTTGGAAATCGTTTTCTAACAGCTGGAGAGAGCGACTGAGTTTAAGTGAGAGCCTAGCCGTTGAAAAAAAAGTGACTGAATCATTAAAATCGAAACTAGACCAATTGAAAGTAAAGAAAACAAAAAGTAAAATCCCTTCAATTGAGGAGAGTATTTTCGGTGATATAGAAGGTGACGAGGATGATTTATAACAAGGAGTTAATGATATGAGGAACGTTGCATTGAAGGAGAAATTAACTCCAAAGCAAAAAGAAGTTGTTGACTATCAAGGAAATGAGTTACTCGTCAAAGGAATTGCAGGAAGTGGTAAAACAACCGTATTGCTTAGAAGAGCACGTAAATTAATAGAGTCAGAAAAACATACCAAAATTGCTATCTTTACGTATAATAAGACACTCGCTAAGTATGTAAGAGAAGTAGCAAAAATGTTGAAAACGGATCGAGTTAAAGTTTATACTTTTCATCAATGGGCTTACGGACAATTAAAACAATTAAATGTATGGAAATATACTGCTTCAGAGAAGCAAAAAGAAGGGTTGTTTAAGGACGTATTAAAGCAACTAGCTTACAAAAGAGACCATCGCTTTTATAAAAGTGATGAATATTTAATGTTTTTAATGGATGAAATCTCATGGATCAAAGGAAAGAGAATTAAAAATAAAGAGGAATATGAAGAAGTAGATCGTTCAGGCAGAGGAAGTAAAGTTCGCGTGACAAAAGCAGACCGTAAAGAAATCTATAAGTTATATGAAGCATACCAAATTGCTTTAGAAAAAGCTGAAAAAATAGATTTTGATGATTACGGAGTGATTCTCTTCGAAAACCGTAATTCTCTCAAGAAAATTAACCATATTCTAATAGATGAAGCGCAAGATTTACAACAAGTACAATTGGAAGTATTGAAAACTGTTGCTCAAGAAAGCATCGTGATTGCGGCGGATAAAGGCCAAAAAATCTATAAAACTTCTTTTTCATGGAAAGATATTGGCATAAATGTAAAAGGCGGAAGAACAAAGATATTAAAAAACTCGTTTCGATCAACGAAGCAAATCATCCAACTAGCCAAAAGCCTGCAAGAACATGACAGCATCTGTAAGAATAAAGATGATGAATTTATCGAAGCTGAAATTCCTGATACAGATGGTGTAGAACCTGTTCATTATAACTGCAAAAATGAGCAGGTATATATGAAGACAGTCATAACGACTGTGAAAGAATTGATAGCAGAAGATCCATCTTCAACTATAGCTCTTCTTGGGAGAACGTGGAAAACTGTTTTTGATATGGACAGAGAGTTGAAAAGACACGGTATTTTTGGTGAATTGATTAAGAGAAATGAAGGAAACGCTCTTACTCCTGGCGTAAAGCTAACGACATTTCATTCTGTAAAAGGGCTAGAGTTTGATAATGTTATTATTCTTGCTGTAAACGACGGAGAGATTCCTTTGCCCGAAAGTGGGGATGGAAATGAAGAAGAGTATATGGATAAGGAGAGAAGGCTAATGTATGTATCGATGACAAGAGCAAAATTCATGCTGTTTTTGACTTCTTATAGCAGTCCATCCCATTTCTTTAAAGAAATGTCTCAACACTACTACAGAAAAGAAGATTGTTAGAGGGGGGAACAATCGTGAATACGAGAATAAACTCGAAGTTTTGGGATCATCTGTCGCTGGCTTGGAGAAGTGAATCCCTTCCATTTGTAAGTGATTATAGAAAAGAAGATTTCATTGAAAATATTACATTAAGTGATGAACAATTTAAAATAGTTATGCAAAATGATGAACATATGTTAATTAATGGGTCAGCAGGAAGTGGTAAAAGTATTACATTGATAAGTAAAATGATTAAAACATTAAACGAAGAACAGGAACCCCAACGAGTGCTTTATGTTTCTTTTGGGCGTACCCTTGTTCAAGATGCGAAGAAGCGATTAAACCAATCGCTTCTCTATAAAAAATCTATTAAAGATCACGAAGTGCACATCAATACATTTCACTATACAATAAGTAAGCTGTTAAACGAAATTGGAATTACCAATATTAAAAATTTAAGCTCGAATCCGGAGCAAATTAAAAATGTGGAGGAGAAGATAACTGCTAGGATTCATGTTATTAAGTTAAACGCAGAGAATGAGGAGGCCTTCATTCAGTTGCCCAAACTGTTTAAGACTCATACGGCTACTTTTTTAAAAGATGAATTCTTATGGATGAAAGCGAATGGCTACATTGATAAAGAAAAATATCTTGAATGCGAAAGAAATGGACGAGGTAATACACCTCGACTAAATGCGGAGCAAAGAGAGACGGTATTCCACCTTTTTAATAAATACCAGGAATCAATTAAAGAAAAATTTCACGATGATTGCGATTACGAGGATCATGCCTTATATGCCATAAAATATATTGAAGATATAAAGAAAGCAGGGCTCGGATATGATCATGTATATGCAGATGAAATACAAGATTTACAACCAATGCAATTAAGAGCATTGTCATTGCTTGCCAAAAAGACACTTATTTTATCTGGAGATAATCGTCAACGCATTTATAAACGAAGCCCTCATTCCTTCAAAAGCTTAGAGATTTACATTGAGGGAAGAAGAAACCAAATTCTACGGGAGAATTACCGTTCTACAAAACAGATTATGCAACTGGCTAATTCGTTAAAGTTTTCAGACGAGTCTGTGAAAGAAGACCGTGATAAATTTATCAGAGAATACAAGAAACCGGAAATCATAAGAGGAAAAAAAGCAGAGGATATGACGAAGCTGATAATTCGGAGAATTAAGAATATCTTTGCAGAAGATGCGGGTAGCTCTATAGCAGTTATTCATCGCTATGATGATGATGGTTATGAATTGAAAAACTCATCTATAAAAGCAATGCTTGAACGGGAGTTTTCTCTTATTACAACAGAACAGTATGGTGTTAAATTTGATTACAATAAGTCACGAAAGCCGGTCTTTTTTACAGATTCTTTTTCTGTAAAAGGATTGGAATTTGATTATGTGTTTGTTATCCATTTTGACTGTTTTCACTACCCACATGAAAATGAAATCAAGAAACTTGAAGAAAGCGCAGGAATTGCTAAAAAACTGAAATCAACATCTTATACTAAGGACCTTAGTGACGTTTTAAATAACGAAAAAAAGGTCTTATATGTTGCTATGACGCGTGCAAAACAACAATTATTTTTACTATTTCATCATTCAAAGCAAGAAGCTATTTCCTCGTTTGTAAAGGAATTTAATTTAAAGGATTATGAAGCTATAGGATTTGCTAAAACAAAGATATAAATATACATCTTTAAGGGGATTTTTTTAATTGCGATTGAAAAGGAAATCTCCGATGTAATTTAATTGATTCATCTATAATAACCATTTTTAAAATTAAAAATATAAAAAGAGGAGTGATTATTGAATTTTTATATTGTAGGGGTTTTTGAAGAAGGATTTAGAATAGTTCGTTCAGCAAACAAAAGATATATTATCTAATAAAAAACAAATTTAAAAATGGTTAAACTGGGGTGAAAAGGACATAGCAGGTCAACAACGAACGCATAGCCTTCTTCTAGAAGGGATTTTTGGGTCTTAGAAAGGTCTGTATATGTCCTTGGAGCTGATTTTATTGTATAAAAGAGAAGCTTATTTAATGATCTTTTGGGAGGGAATCTATGAGTAACTTACTGTGGTCAAATCTGCAAGCCGGAGAAAAAGAGGAATACGTTAGGTTTTTAAAGATTTTTGGCGCATTATCGGGACTCTTTAAAGATAATGCTGAAGGAAAAAATGCCAAAAAACCTTATTTATACTACCGTAACCACGAACAATTATTTGCGCGAGTATTTGATGTAAAAGATTTAACAAGACAGGATTCTGCTTTTGATGCAGTGGCGATGTTAGGAGGAGAAAGGATTGGTATTGGCTTAAAAACTTGGATCCATACTAATAATTTAACCTATCAAAAAGTAGCAGAATTTAATAAATTATCTCCAACTCATATCCAGCCTCTAATTAGTGCTGGAGAAACAAAAAAAGTTATTGAAGAAGTGTCCCGTTTAAGAAATGAGAGAGTCGAGTTAGATAAAAGACAGTACGCTACTTCAAGAGATGTATATCATTACATCACTCGTGATGATAACGCAATGAATATCGCAGAAAGCGCCTATGATTTAATACAATTAGATTTATTAAAATTAACAAATATTAATAAGGGTACCTACCGATTTACAGACGGCTTAAATAATTATAAATTTTATACTTCTAAGAGCGTGTTATTAAAAGAATTTGATGCATCAGAATCCAAGATTCTTCAACGTATACCTATTTCACAACTTAATGATCCATTTGAGATTCTTAATTCAATAAATATATCAAACCAAGCACCTCAAAAAGTAGAAGAAGTTATTTATTTACCAATCTATTCAGATTCCTCATTTAAAGTTGAAGAAAAATCAGGATTCAACGCCTGGAATGCTGCTTCAAAAACGAAAGGGTCCTCGTATCGACGACCAGATTTTGAAGCATATATTACTATTCCAATATGGATTCATTATACGTTTCCTCGCTTTTTCGGTTTTAACGCATTAAATGAAATAGAGAGTAAGCAATCTAAAGGTTTTAAATTACATTTACCGGATGGACGAAATATATCTGCAATTATTACACAAACGTCAGGTAAAAGTTTGCAAACTAATCCTCAAAATGTATTGGGGAAATGGATTTTACATGATGTTTTAGGGTTAAAAGCAAGAGAGCTTTTAACAGAGGATCATTTATATGAGCTTGGAGTTGATTCACTTAAAATAACTAAAATTGATAATAATAACTTTAAAATTGAATTGGCCGAAACATATGCTTTTGAGAAGTGGAAAGCTGATAATTATAAATTAATTAGACAAGTAGCAGAAGAAAAAAAGTTTCGTCTTCCAAAACTAAGAACAGAGTTATGGGGAGAACTTTTTTAATTATTGCTTGATGTAAAAAGGAGATTAATGATGGAAGAATACAATTTATATCCGGTTTTAGAAAATATAAGAAAGGCTGAAAATGTACCAGAACATTTATTTGAACAGATGCTAAGTTCCTATAATTTGAGTATTGAAGATTTTGAAAATGGAAAAGAAGATCCAATCCAATTATCAAATTTAATGGTCGAAAAGCTT
>Ga0209463_1001417_pt1 | contig 14758 bp, 17 predicted proteins | sample AgamicMgSfrz_FD_187169 | JGI IMG/M metagenome (GOLD analysis project Ga0209463, IMG submission 187169) | Agave microbial communities from Guanajuato, Mexico - Mg.Sf.rz (SPAdes) (version 2) | ecosystem: Host-associated > Plants > Phyllosphere > Phylloplane/Leaf | place: Guanajuato, Mexico... | reverse complement strand
TATAATTTTAACTTGCCTTTTTTATTTTGCCGATGTGGCGGAATTGGCAGACGCGCACGACTCAAAATCGTGTTCCTTCGGGAGTGTCGGTTCGACCCCGACCATCGGTACTTTAGCTTTACTTGAATCTTATAATGACAAGGCTTCAACGAATACGTTGAAGTCTTTTTTGTGTTTTTCTTAACACGACAAAAATAAACCAAAATCGTGTGCACCGAATCGTGTGTATAGGAGGTTTTTATGAGTAGACGTGGAGAGTTAAATGAAAAAGAGTTAAACATTATTAAAAAGAAAGTAAACGATGAAGAAGCATTTGAAAAGTTCTTTAGAGACTGTTATCTAAGAAATTTAAGACCTGCTACTGTTGAGTATTATAAAAACGAATTTCAAGCATTTAGAAGGCGTATAGATAAACAATTGGTTGAATGCCAGCAGCAAGATATTGAGAACTTTATTCTAATGAGTAAACAATCTATAAAAATCACGAGCATAAATACTCGATTACGTGCACTGCGTTCATTTTATAATTATCTTTCTAAAAATAAGCTGATTGATAAGAATCCCATGCAAAACATTAAACTATTGAGAGATCGTCAAAAAACGATTGAGACTTTAGATAACAAAGAGATAGAGCTATTAGTAAAAATAATAAGAAAACAGAAAACATTTGTTTCCTTTAGGGATGAAGTAATGCTACTTGTTTTTCTTGATACAGGGATTAGGCTATCGGAATTGATAGGTATTGAAGTTGAAGACGTTAGGGGAAATAAAATCATAATAAGAAAAACTAAAAATTTATTTGAAAGAACAGTTTATCTTTCTGAAGTCACTCAAGAACAATTGAGAAGGTATATACAAATAAGAGGACATATAGAAGGGACAAATAAATTGTTTATTAGTCAAGACAATCTTGATTTACAGCCTCACAGCATTCAAAAAAGATTTACCAAGTACGGAAATACAGCAAATATAAATAAAAGGGTAAGTCCACATACATTTAGGCACACAATGGCAAAAAGAATGATAGTTGCAGGAGTCGATGCTTTCTCTTTAATGCATTTACTGGGTCATTCAGATATTACCATTACAAAGCGATACGTTAATATGTGGGGACAAGATTTAGAGGTAAAGCATAAACTTCATGGAGCACTAAAAGGTTTGACACTATAATTTTACGAATATTCAGATAAATAATATAATTAAATAAGAGATGGTAATTAAGCTTGGCGGCTCTACCATCTCTCACTAAAAAGCAGAAGATTAAACTTCTATGTTCATATGATAGCAAGTCTTTTTCTTCTGTGTCAACAAGGAGATAGAGAGTATGAAATTAATGTCAGTTTTAAGTGGTAAAGGATTTGTTATGTATAACAAACAATTAGCTAAATCAGTATCAGTAAATGCAGCAATTATCTTTGGTCAACTTTGTGCAAGTTATGAAAGCTTTAATGGAAAAGGAATGATTACAGTAAAAGACAACAAAGAATATTTTTTTCTAACAAGTGATACATTACAAGAAGAGACTGCTTTGACTTATAAGCAACAGTTAAAGGCTGTTAAGGATTTAGAACAAGCAGGCTACATAGAAACTAAAATAATGGGTGTTCCCTCGAAGAAATACTTTTATATTACGGATAAAATCGTTCAAGAGTTATTTGATGAAGTAAACTCCAGCTCTGACAAAAGGGAAGACCTAGAAATTACAACAAAACCAGAAGCAGTAGTAAAAAAGGTAACTCCTAGCTATGACGAAAGGGAAAACCTAGGAATACCAAAAGGACACAGCAAGCCTGTACAAAAAGGCTCAAGTATTAAAAAGAAAAATAAAAAAGAAAAAGATAAAAATAATAATATAAATTACAATTGTAATTTCAAGAAACCTTTAGAACCAGCAGAATTTAGAGAACTATTAAGCAATGCCTGTAATGAATTTTATTCTGAATTCACAATTGGTAGGTGGTCTAAAAAACAATGGAATATCCTTATAGGAAAGTTTGTTAATGATACTATTGAAAATGGACAATACCTTAAAGTACCGCAAGAAAATATAAGAGGGTTTGCTTTCAAATGTATTGAAAGAATGTGTAATAACTCAGATTATAAACATTCAGAAGAGTTTGCTGACTATCAAGAAGTTATGAAAGATCTATCTCACACCAAAATAAATTCTTATACAAGTGATAAGTTCTATAACTGGTTAGAGGATGACAATGATAATTTAATTTATTAAATTAATATAGAATAGCTCTTAGAGGCTCTAGATCAGCCTGCAATGATTTTTTATTTAGGTTTAATAGGTAATTAAAAGAATACAGCGAAAATCTCTAAAAATAAGATTTATATAATAAAATTACCTAAAGTGTTCTTATAAACAAGGAGGTTAACAATGTGGAAGAGATAATAAAAAAAGGGCTACAAAAATCAGAAGTAGAATTGAAAAAACAGATTAATGAAGTTCGTCTAGAAATGAAAGAGAATTTTAATTCAGTTAATAAGCGTCTTGATGAGATTATTACTCGCTCTGATAGGATTAATCATAATAGAACGGAAATGCGTGAGCTCCTTACAAAAATCGAGAAGAATACATCTAGTTATAGAGCGAAGTGAATATACAAAGCTGACTATAATATTCAAAAATAGTTTACATAATCGGGCAAAATAAAATTGTTCGGTTTATTTTTTGTTTCATTTGCTCACAGTTTTGTCACATATTTTACTTTACAAGAACGTGCGTTCCGATATAACAGTAGTAGAAAATAAAACTACTGGAGGTCATACAATTGACAGAACAAATTAAAGAGTTGAAAGAAAAGCTAAGCAATCTAATAAACTGGGCACGTACTCTTGATAAGACTTGTGAATCTGAAGAAGATTACAAGGAATTAGAAAGAACTGATAAAGAAATTGATGAAACTAGGGCTAAATTATTTCAGTTAACTGGAGATTATAAATATGCCACTATTGAAGAGGTAGTAAAAAAGTATCGCAGAGGATATTGGGATTTTCGTGAGTATGGAGCAATTTCACTTTCTGGGCTTTACAAACGCAAGCGAGCTAAAATCGAAATTGTTAAACAGCTTCACAAACGAAATGGCGTAATGAATTATGTTGTAACTATGGATAATATTCATCATTTTTATGTTGAAAAAGAAGAGATCGAAGCTTATATATTAAAAAATAAAATGAAGCCACTTAAACGAAGAAAGCGACAATTTGATATGCTTATGAATGAAATGTGGGATTATGCGCTTTATTTTAAAAATAGAAATCGAACTGAAGAAGTTCATGATTTAGTTCGTCAAGTCTTTGGTCCCAATAAAAAAGCTATGGACGCTAATTTAAATGAAATTAGAAAAGTGATAAAACTAACAAAAATGTTAAGGAATCAACTGTAATGGTTGATTCTTTTTTATTATAAAATTTTAATTTTATAATTTTGCTTTACACTTTTGATTTTGAAGATATAATGCCTCTGAAATGAAAACAAACTAATTAATCGGAGGTTGTTACTATGGAACCCATCAAAAAAAGTTTTTATGAAAAGGGGAAAGAATTTGAAATGGATATTTGGAAAGAAACACTCGAGGCTAGAGAGTGCTTTGAAAAATATAAAGGTACATCCAACGATCAAGCTTATTGGTTTTTCACAGACGATAGTACAAGTAGCTGTAGAGGTAGATACCTTTACGTGAAAAAAATATATCAAACATTGCCAAAAAAAGATGGGAAATTGTTTCTTAAGTACGCTGTCAAATTAATTAAAAAAAATGTGGAGCTATACGGGTATTGTTTTGAGAGCTATGACAGATTTAGCTTTAGAGCACCTCATAAGGTTAGGTTTTAATAAATAGTTATATAACATACAATTACTCCAGTGATTCCTTATAAATTTATCGTTGGAGTAATAGTACATGTTTTTAAATGTTTTTCTATTTTCAGAAAAGACAGGTAGTATGTCATTCTTTGTCGTATTAGTAGGCAAGGAGGTGAAAAAATGATTGAAAAGATACTGTTACTTGCTTCTACTATTTTATTAACAATGTCAGCATTTGGCGATATAAAGTTTTCTGGAATTGTAGTAGTAGGAGAAAGGTTACATGGACTAAAAGATTTTCTTGAGGAGAAATTCACTTTAAGAATAGGTCTACTCTATGCTATTTTAGCGTTTTTTCTAGAGCTAACCAATTATGATATTTCTAAAAAAGATATTGGAGTAGAAGTAGGCTGGTATGTAGTTATTATAGTTATTGCTGCAATTATTCTAATCATAATGACTTTATGGATTGTCAAAAAAATTGCAAATTATTACTACGAAAAGGCTCCAGTGATGACCATGGACGAAGCAGGGAAATTAACTAATTTAATAATACGTAAAGATTAATTTAAAACATCCTTTTTAGGGTGTTTTTTTCGGAATTCTAATGTTGTTTTATTATGAAACACATGTTATTCCATAATAGTACTCATCACATGTTTCATAATAATACTCTATCTATACTTATTTACTATACTTATAAATAAAATACTTATTATACGAAGAAAAAATCAAGATTTTTCCTTCGGTGCAAATTTTAATAAAATAATTTTCCGATGTTGTTTACAAATGAAACAAGGCAGATATAAATATAGCGTAATCAAATTATATAAACAACGGAGGAAATTAAAATGTACAACATGGAAAATAAATTCTTTAAAGTCTACAAGGAAATATATCAACACGAAAAATTTAGAGAACTAACTGGAGACCATATTATTTATTACTCTTGGCTTCTAGATTTAAATGAGCTGTCGAAAAAGCATGCTAAAGATTTTACAGATAGCGATGGACGATTATTCGTTATCTTTACAGAAGAAGATGCTTATAAGTATTGCAATATAAAGAAGGGTAAACTTTATAGAATTAAATCGAAGTTAAAGGAAGTTGGGTTAATTGATTATAAAGCACAAAAAGTAAAAAAAGCTGGAATCTCAACTCCTATTTACGTCACTCCTTATGATATATGGAAGCAGAAAAAACAAATTGATTTTGCATCTTAATAACATATATAAAGTAAATCCACTCAAGTAAATGACAAAAAAAATTCCTAAAGAATGTTCAAACGCTGTCTAGAATCATTTAGTTGTATATATAAATTATAGAGCAATAAAAGTATTAAAAAGTTGTTATTTTACGTACAGAAACTTAGTTTTGAGTATATTAATAATAGAGAAGTAAGTTAGAAACCATTCTATTTTTTATCTTCTATTTTGCTCAAGTAAGCAATAGAAGGCTAAAAAGAATTTTTTGAACATGCGATTCCTCCGCATTTTTGATTTTTTATCTTTCTACTTCCTTGATGTGTTCATTTAAGTTTCAAATGAGAGCCAGCCTTTCCATCTGGTTCTCCTCTTCTTATAACTAATTGGCGTCTTAGACGCTTGTCATAATTCATTCTTTCTTTGTTTTTTTCTTTTTCTAGTTCTTATTGCTCCAGCCCGAGCACCGCATCCTAAGAGGCGTACTTTTGTACGTCTTTTTTCAATTTAACCATTTAATAAGCATCAAATATAAAACTCATTTGGTATTTATTAAATGGTTAAACCTTAGGTAGGATCTTAGTCAAATCCTACTTGTTGTTTACATGTTAAGTAATGTACCGAGTCCAGTGTAGATTTGATGAATTACATCATTTTGATTGTATTTCACGAGGCATCTCATTTATTGAGATGTCTTTTTTTTATTTCGCCTACTTTTTGTTTGGTTAAACAAATTTCAATAATAAAATCTCAACGTTAGAAAGGATAGATTAAATGAAAAATCCATTTAAATGGTCAGGTTCAAAGGTAAAGACTCAAAGTTCTGATGACTATGTTGGTTCAGCAACATTCTTCTACAGTAGACCTGCAGCACCAGTAGATGAAAATCAAGCTCTTTCAATTCCTGCTATTAAGGCAGCAGTAGAACTTATTAGCAATTCAATCTCTCAGCTTCCTATTCACCTTTATGTTGAAAATGAAGCAGATCAATCGGTTGAAAAAATTAAGAACGATCCACGAGTAAGCAGGCTTAACTCTGTAGCTAATAACTATGATGTTGGACAGGTTATTAAGAAGCAAATTGTACAGGATTACTTGTTACGAGGAAAAGCATACGTTTACAAAAAAGAAGACGGTTCCCTTTACACTTTACCTGCTAAAAACGTTGTCGAACAGGGAATTACGAAAGACTATATTTCTTTTATCAAAAAATCGTATCAGTATAACGGGTTGGAAACCCTCTGGTTAGATGATACAGAAGTATTTGAAATTAATTCGGGTACGAATGGTTTGCTATATGATAACGCTCAATTGATTCAAATCGCTCTCAAGCAATTAGATTACACTAATTCATTACTAGGTAACTCCGCCATTCCTACAGGTATTCTTAAAGCGACTTCACGATTAACTGAAAAGGCAATTAACAACTTACGTACAAGTTGGGAAAAGCTTTATAGTGGCACTGAAAACACCGGAAAGACAATCATTTTAGAAGAAGGTATGGATTACCATCCATTAAGTTTATCTCCCGATAAATTACAGATGGTAGAAAGTCAGAAAGCTATTGTTTCAGAGGTTGCTAGAATCTTTTCAATTCCTGAGTCGATGATCAACTCTCATGCAAACAAATATGCTTCTCTTGAACAAAATAACCTTACTTTCTTACAGTCTTGTATTGGTCCAATTATTATTTCAATTGAAGGATACTTGAATAAAAATCTTTTAACTGATACCGAAAAAGCTTTAGGTTATCACTTCCGATTTAAGACAGAAGAAATCCTTCGTACAACTGAAAAAGAGAAGATAGAAACAATCTTGGCGGCTTTTAAAGGCGGCCTTTTATCTATTAATGAAGCTCGTCACAAATTCCACGAACCAAAAGTAAAAGACGATTACTATTCATTATCAATTGGAGATGTACTCAAATATGAATCTGGTGACCTAGTAAACCTTAACTTGGTAGGTCAGCAAACAAACAATAATCAGAAGGAGGACAATTCAACTAATGAAAATGGAAATAAGAACGACCAATCAAATCAATCTAACGTCTGATGGCAATAATCTATCAGTTGCTGGATATGTAAATAAGCCTGGCCAATTATCTGAAGTCTTAGGAGTTACAAAGAAGTTCCGAGAGAAGATTGCTCCAGGTGCTTTCAAACGTGCAATTGAAAACCGAAATAAAGACATTGATTTTCTTGGTGAACATGATGCAAAACAACTATTAGCAAGTACAAGAAATGATAGTTTAACTCTTCGTGAAGATCCAAATGGCTTATACATGGAAGCTAAAATCACTCCAACGAGTTTTGGACAAGACTTTTATACGTTAATTTCTAGTGGCTTGATTTCAAGTATGAGCTTTGGATTTAGAAGTATTAAAGATTCATGGGATTACGTTGAAGGAATGGCTATTCGTACTATTGAGGAACTCGAACTTTTGGAAGTAAGTGCTGTAAAGAATCCTGCTTATTCCCAAAGCACAATTGCAGCTCGTGGAATCGACTTAGTTCAAGAGGTGGAAGTCCCTCAACAATTGTCTGATAAATATTCAGGATATTACAAAAATATTAAGGAAGAAAGAGGAAATGACATGATTAAAATGACTACAGAAAAAGAATTACGTGAAGGTAAAGTAGAACAGCGAGGATATGATGAATTCGCACAAATTATCCGTGAAGGTAGAGAATTACGTGCGGTAAACATGACATCAGATGGTGCTCCATTAATTCCTGAAAATGTTGCTAATGAGATCGTACTGAAGATGGTTGAAATTTCTCCTGTATTTGCAAAGGCTCGTAAATTGCCAGCAGTTTCAGGTTCCCTAAAGGTTAACCGTGAAAATGATAGTGTTGTTGCTGGTTTCGTTGGTGAAGGAGCAGACATTTTAGAACAAGCAATTAGCTTCGTGCCAGTAGAATTAAAGCAAAAACGTGTTGGTGCAGCTATTACTTTATCTAACCAATTAATCAATGATGCTGGAATTGATATTGGTGCTTACGCAAAAGACTTACTTGCAAGACGTACAGTTAAAGCAGTAGAAAAGAGCATGTTAACTGGTGCTGGTGGCATTGAGTTTAACGGTGTCATTAATGATGCTGATATTAATCATATTGACGTTGTTGGAACAGCAGATAACGTAACAATTGATAACTTACTCGATATGTATCTTGGTGTTCACCCAGACTTCTTAACTGATGCTGGATTTATCATGCAACGTAATTTTTTCAATAAGGTTGCTAAGATGAAGGACCAAATGGGCCACTTCTACATGCAGAATGGTGTAGTTAACGGTAAGTTAACTTACACATTATTCGGTGCTCCAGTTGACGTAACTGATGCATTACCTGATGCAACTCCTTGTTTATTCGGTAACGTTGAAGAAGCAGTTTCAGTACTTATTAAGAAAGATCAAGGTTTACAAGAAATTGTTGATACTACTCAGGCCTTGAGAGGAAGTCGTCTTTATGTATTCGATGCTTACATGGATTCAGCAGTAGTAAATCCTCAAGCTATCGTTAAATTAAACATTAGTGCTTCTTAATTATAACTTAACTTGTGAAATATTTCACAAATATGAGAGTCGATAATTTCGGCTCTCTTTTTTATTTCTTGATAAACGAAAGGAAGTAACATAATGGCTAAACAGACAGGTATGAATGTAAAGTTATTTATTAAAGATGCTACTACTGGACAGGTATTAGCAGGTCAAAAAACAGCTTCTTTGAAGCGTAGCGCCGATAGCATTGATGCTACGTCAAAAGATACTGCGGGCTTCTGGAAAGAGAGCTTACAAGGATTTAAAGAGTGGTCAATTGATGCTGATGGTGCATTCGTTGAATCAGATACAGCATACGGCTTACTTGAAACGGCATTCTTGAATTCTCAGAATGTTGATGTTTATTTAGAGTTTCCTAGTGGTGCTAAATATGAAGGTAACTGTACGATTACAGACTTCAGTATGGAGGCTCCATTTGATGACCTAGTAACGTACAAGATTTCTCTTCAAGGAAACGGTGCATTGGCTGTTACAGCTGGTACGCCTAGCTAATTTGATGGGGGTCCTAAGGGATCTCCGTTTAAATTTCTTCAATACGTAGATGGCTAACAAATGCCCAATAAATTACAAGGAGTGATCAGTATGAAGAATTATATTAAACATGAACGGTCAGAATATATCGACGCACTCGAATCTATTAGGCATCTTTTCAGACCTAAAAAATATAGATTCATTTTAGCAGAATCTTTAGTTCTATATTTTGCTGCCCAAACAACATGCTTAACTGACATTTTAAAGAATACAAATAGACGTTTAAAAGAGTTCGGATATAAAGCTGTCTCTTTAGGCTTTATAAGGAACGTATTAAACAGATAATAATAGCTGTTATATCTAGTCATATATCAGCTATTATTATGAAGCTATATGCAGCATATGAGATACAGTAGCTACAGCTTATGATGAAGCAATGTAATGCTAATGAATATGTTATGTATTTAAAGAAGTAAGTAATGTAGTTACTAATCTAATGATTAAGTTAGATAGGTAGTAGTTGCATTCAGTAGATGATACAGAAGATATAGCAACAACATACGATGGATGTAGCATCATCATACAGCGGATGCATCAGCTACAGCATCAACGACTGTAAGACGTCGAAGCATAGATGGTTAGCTACAGAAGATGTAGTTGACGTAGTAGATGTAGCATCAACGATTGAAGCAATGAAGCAATGAAGCAATGAAGCAACATCAATTGCAATCGTTATGTTGATGGTTAGAAAGATGATTGATAGTAGATGTTAGGTAGCTAAAGATGATTGATGATCAAAAACAATTTCGAAGTAATTCATTTAACTTTTTAAAAATTTTTTAAAAAAATGGAGGAAAAAGTGAGTATCGCCTACTGTTTTTGAAAAAAACAGTCACTGTACTATAATTACGGGGGAAGATTCACTTACTACACACAACCCAATTCGCGATTTCGTGTAAAAAGCCCATTCAAAAGAATGGACTCGGTTTCGTCTATTTAATTATCTCTCTATTTATTATTATAAATAAAATGTAAACATTTTATTGTCATATGGCTGAAAAGCTTTTTAATAGCCGCGCTTTGGATTACATCCTCTACACAGATTTTACTCACTAAAAAACTTGGTTCGAATTCCGCCTTTTTCAAATGTATCTAAAAATTTAGTATTCGCCTCATGTTGTAGCTTTGCAAGCAGATTACTATCGGTTGTATCTAACTGAAAATCTAAGCTTGTCTCAAAGTCTATACGACAAAGACCTTCCCCAATTAGATAACATGCTGTGTGATGTGCCCCTTTAGATTGTGTTTGCATGGTGAAATTAACAATATTATCTTTCCAGGACAATAAACCACCATTAATGGCGTGTTTATTATCAACCTCGTATAAGCTTGTTCCAGTTCCTATTGATAGTACTTTTATTTGATCTAATGTATATCCAAGATGGATAGCCTCACTAATTCCAATCAGCACAGGGTTATTTGCCCATAAACCACCATCAATTTTACACTCACCATCATTAATTGCAGCCGCAGGTAAGAATACAGGGGCTGCGGATGTAGCTAAAGCTATCTTCCACATTTCAATATTCCCATCCCAAATAAAATTTGAGTGATGAGGTGTTTTATAAACTTTTGGATTCGCTTTTTGATGCTCTATTGAAGGGATACATACTAATGAATGTGCATCTCTTAATAACTTATCTTGAAAAGTTTCTTGTAATACGGTTTTAAGTCCTAAGTTATCATAATGAGACTTTTTTGAAAAAGGTAGAATCGTCCGTTTTGTACCGAAAATTTCTTTTCCTCTTTTTAAATATAAATCTAATATTTCTTTTGCAGAAATATTGTTTGCCAATCCTAATGCTATAATTCCACCAGTAGATGTTCCGGTGATTAAATCGAAATAATGATGGAGAGGCTTAGAAATCTGTTCTTCAATATCAGATAAATATTTTGCAGGGAATACTCCTTTCATTCCTCCGCCATCTAGAGATAAAATTCGAAATTCATTTTTTTTTCGAGTATTCCAACCGTTAATCTTTACATCTTCCCAGTTAATCAAATTAAAAATTCCTTCCTAACTTTCTAGTTTCTTAGGACTATGGGGCGCTTCAGGTCCCCACCAGACCTCATCTTCTAACCATTTCTCGTAATAATAAAGCCATTCCGAAGTCCATGGAATAATTGTATCTGCAATAAACAGACTATTGTTATAGCTATTATCACTAGGGTAGTACAAACAAAGAGACCCATCACCATAACAATGGGGGGCGTCTTTAGATATTTGTGGATTTAAAATAAATACTTTCGGTCTAAACCAATCGTATTTTATCTTAACTTCATATATTGGAGATGAAGTTGTTGGTTGTAAGTGGCCTTTCCAAAAATTACCCTTCTTAGTGTATTTGAAAGAAGGATATTTTTGTAACATTCGTATGTTCTGCAGAGGAACAGTTAATTTTTTTCTTTTAATTTTTCTCATTAATTTCACCTGAACCAAAAAATCTATGTTCTTTTATTACTGTTCCTTGTTGGTCTTGATTAAGAATACCTTTACTATTTACAAAGACAGTACCAGCTGATACTGACGCAGCCATTCTTGCCCCCTCAGGAAGCTCAGAGGGAAATTTACTTTTCCCAAAAATATCTTGCCATTTTTTGAGACTAGAATCTTTATTTGAATCTTCAAGAGCTTCTAAACTCTGAGTATGAAGGCTACTTAATTTATTTCTAAAAGTCCGTGCTTTTTCCTTAGACCAGTCCCTTGCTAAATTTTCAGTATCAAGAGAAGGATTGCATACAGTTAGTACTTCGTTTTCTTTAGCCTCTTCGATAAGTACGTCTAACTCGCTTATAATATTATCTAAAGTGGCTACAAGAGTTTCGGCATATGAAGGTTTTGCAATCATATATTTTCCGACTAATGTAGTAAGGAGAATTGATTTTGGAGCACTATAATCACCAACATTATTATCTCTCCAATACTTTAAGATCTTTACAATTGAACGAAACTTTTCATCATGTCCTGAGTGCTGCTTATCACACCACTTCTTAAAACCTTTGGGATTAGTAGTGACCCAATCTCCTTCTTTTTTAGAAGGAATTAAGATAGAATCCCCATATGTAGTTCTGGCGGGAACTATATCAACATGGAATTCTCCAGTATAGTTAATTCTTATACATCTATCTTGCACTTTAATCTTTTCTTCATAAGCTTTCTTTGTTTTAATTCTTTCTTTGACCCAGTTGAAAAATTCAGTTGAATCTTCTTTTTTAATATCTAAAAGTAAAATAACATCCACATCAAATTCCTTATCACTAGCTGGGCGTACAGCAGTTTTAGTAGCATAGGAGCCTTGTGAATAATAATCTTTAAATTTATCACTAAGTTCTTCGTCTTCACTTAAAATATTTTCCCAAGTGACTAATGCATCGTCTATTCTTTCTCTCCGGCCTTTATTCAAGCTTAAATTAGAAATAAATTGTTTAAAATGCTGCGATAGTTTCAAACTTATTACCCCCTCTTTGATATAGTTAATTATATCTAAAAAGTGGCATTTATTCCATTTTAATAGATTTAAAAGTAACATAATTCATAAAAAAATCTATTAAATGAATTAATAGGTAATATTTTAAATTAGTGAGAATTGGAGTAGTATTTAATTAATAAATATTTAGTTGGATAGGGAGATGGTAGTACAATGAAAGTCAAAAATCAGAAGGTTGGTAAATCTTTCTTACCTTTTATTAAGCCGACTTTTAGTTCTTATGTATGGGAATTTGATCAAAATTACTGGCATAAAAAACGTTCAGGGGTGTATGTATTTTGGGATTGGGTAACTGCCAACAGGAAAGATTTTAACCAAAGATTCAAACTAGACTATCCGCATTTACCACTTTATATAGGGAAGGCAGACAATCTAGAAGAAAGAGTTATTAAACATATTAAAGGAAAAAATCATACGAAAGCATATGCTCCTTATTTTTATTATGTAGATATTTACGACTTTGAAGAAATTTATGAAAATTGCATTTCAAATCTATCTATGCCTGGAGAGCAATATGGTAGATTGAGGGATTTGATAAAAAATAATCAATTTACAGCACCGGCACTTACAGATTTGTATGAAGTTTATTTTATAATGAGAAGGATTCCTATTTTTAATAAACAATCCAATCACTTTGTTAGTGAAAATTTACATAAAGTTCTTCTTAAAAATAATTATCACTTGTATTTGCACAGAAGATTTTGGTCTCAGTATGAATGCGCTAATAATAAAAAGCCCAAAAGAATAAGTCCTGGTTCAACGGATTCAGTAGAAAAATTATTTAAACTCAAAAAAATTTCTCTAGACTTGTGGTGTGATCCTAAAGAGTTCTCGAATCAACTTATAGCTAAATGGTCTATAAAAGATGAAGGTAAGAAAGAATTTTTGAAAAAACACATTCAGAATCAGGTTACATATAATAGTTTTCCATCAAGGTTATTTACTAAGGGAGTTGGCAGTACATACAACATTTCTTTAGAATCTACTCTGTTTTATGAACTATTAGGAGAAAGGGAATCTTTTGAAACACTGTATAAGAATCATATGAATAAAAAATAAGTGTATTATGATTAAAGTGATAAATTATTAATTTTATTTTATTTTCAAAAGGTATATTTAGGAAAAAGGTAGAAATTGTACTTAGTTGTAATTAAATATAGAGGGGGAAGCAAAATGATTTTAAAAGAGGTTATTTTTAAAACAAATGTTGTACAAGAATTTGTTACATACTTTTCAAAAATAAAATTCCCTGAATTACAAATAAGTACAGAATTGATTTTTGCTAGTAATAAAAATATAGAGTTCCAGTGCTTTCAAGTTTACCAAGAAACAAATCATAAGAATGAAAAATTAATTTCTTATAAAATTGATTTTCTTGATAATGAAAGGTCTTTAACACCTGTAGGAAATATCTTAGGGATACAAAAAGAGAAAAACAATGAAACTGTAAGCATCAACGTAGATTATTGGGCAATTGATCATGGTATGGTAACTGGATATACTTTATTTGAAAATGGGCAAGTTCCGTTTAGAAGTTTAACAAAAATAAGCTAATTTTATTTTAACTGTGGTTTACAAAATCAACCTTCCAGATATAAAAACTCTAGGAGGTTGATTTTTTATGTTACCAACAAAAGAAGAACTTATTAAACATTTATCAAATAAGATGACAAACCAAGATATTGCAAGAATTTATGGGATTACATTTCAGAAGATAATACAGCTTATTAAGAAATGCGGTCTTGATCCAAATGAACTCAGAAAAGTGAATAAGTACATTGTTTATCTCCATTTATTAAATAGTGAAGTTGTTTATGTAGGAAGTGGAGTCTGGTATCGGTGTAGAAGGTATACTAATAGAAGAAACTCGGAACATAAGCAACTTATGCAAGAGGGGAAAATTGAGTATAAGTTTATGGGAGAGTTTGATCGAGAAGAAGATGCGAGGAATTATGAAAAGGAACTTATAAAAAAGTATAAGGAATTGGGGCAAGCTAAATTCAATAAAATTTAATCAAAAACAATCAAAAAAATCATAAATAGTGTTGACTTTTCCGAAGGAACAAGGCATAATAATAAAGGTAATCGTGTTAACCGAAAAAACAACAAAGTTCGACAAACGTTGAAGGTAAAGATCTAAATAAGATTCGAGTTGTTTTGGGGA
>Ga0209463_1001415_pt1 | contig 14770 bp, 12 predicted proteins | sample AgamicMgSfrz_FD_187169 | JGI IMG/M metagenome (GOLD analysis project Ga0209463, IMG submission 187169) | Agave microbial communities from Guanajuato, Mexico - Mg.Sf.rz (SPAdes) (version 2) | ecosystem: Host-associated > Plants > Phyllosphere > Phylloplane/Leaf | place: Guanajuato, Mexico... | reverse complement strand
TTAACGGCGTAAAGGTTATTCGTATCCGTGTACCGGAATTTTCTAAGAGCAATAAACTAAGCAGAGTTAAAAATATTCTTTCCTATTTTATTGGAGCTATGATTGCTACCTTTAAAGTTGGAAAAATGGACTACGTATATTCTATTTCTCAGCCACCTATTTTAGGAGGTCTGCTTGGTGTTTGGGGTAAATGGATGAAGCGAGCTAAATATATTTACAATATCCAAGACTTCAATCCAGAACAGACAATGGCTGTTGGATATAGTAAAAACAAGCTGGTTCTAAAAGCTATGATGATGTTTGATAAGTTCAGTTGTAGACAAGCTGATAAGGTAATTGTGGTTGGGCGCGATATGGTTGAAACATTAAAAGGTAGATTTAAAGGAAGAAAAGTACCTAACCATACATTTATTAATAACTGGATTGATGAGAAAGAAATTTATCCTTTGCCAGCAGATCATGAAAAAGTAGTAGCTTTTAAAGAAAAGTATGGTTTGCAGGATAAGTTTATCATTATGTATTCAGGTAATCTAGGACTTTATTATGATCTTGAAAACTTGATGAATGTTATAGAAAAGTTTAAAGATAGAGACGATGTAGTTTTTGCTTTTATAGGAGAAGGTACTATTCGAGAGAGCTTAGTTCAATACAAAGAGAAAAATAATCTTCAAAATGTCCGGTTTATTCCTTATCAAGATAAGTCAGATTTAATTTATAGCTTAAACGCGGGTGATGTTCACTGGTGCTTAAATGCTAAGGGAATTAAAGGTGTATCAGTTCCGAGTAAATTATACGGAATTATTGCTGCTGGAAAACCGATATTGGGTGCCCTTGAGAAAGGATCAGAAGCACGATTAATTATAGAAGAAACGCAGTGTGGGTATGTAACTGAGCCAGGAAATTATAATGAGGTTGAGAAACTTATTCAGAAATTTCTTGATGAGAAAGGTAGTAATAAATTAACTGAAATGAGTGAACGTGGGAGAGAATACTTAGTTGGAAATTTAACTAAAGATGTTTCTATAAATAAATATATCAAAGAAATTTAATTCTCTTAATTAATTCTATTAAGTACCTTTATAGAAGTCCACAAACATAACATTTTGAAAAAATATATAATAGGAATGGGAAAGTGATATGAGTGAAACAGAAGACAAAGAAGGTATGTCTAATATCATCTTCTGGTGGACATTTAGAACAAATTAAACAACTAAAAGAAATAACTACTCGTTACGATTATTTTTATGTAGTTACCCGTACAAAAGCGACTGAAGCTATGCAGCAGAAAAAATATATAGTTAGTGATTTGATTCGTACAAATAAGTTTGTTTCATGTGTAAGAATGGCTAAGATGATGATTGAACAGTTTGGAATTTTTTTAAAAGAAAGGCCCGATGTTATTATTACAACTGGAGCAGCAGTAGCTATTCCTATGTGTATGATTGGGAAAGTATTCAAAAGAAAAGTAATTTACATAGAAAGCTTTGCTCGAATTAATACACCTAATAAAACAGGGAAACTGATTTATAAATTTGCCGATTTATTTATTATACAATGGGAAGAACTGGAGAAGCACTATCCTAAGGCTGTTTATGGAGGATCAATCTATTGAAAACACTGGTTACAATTGGATCCATGGTGGAGAAGAAATTCACGAGGTTGTTTGACATAGTTGAAGAACTTTGCGAAGAAGATATTCTAGATGGTAAAGAAGTAATAGCACAAGTTGGGTTTGACAATTACGATGCGAAGAATTTTAGCACTTTTGATATGGCAGCAGATGAAGAATTTAAAAGACTCATTAGTCAATCTGATTTAATTATTACACATGCTGGAACGGGTACAGTTACAGCATGTTTAAAACAGAGGAAAAAGGTTATTATCTTCCCAAGAATGGCTGAATTTGATGAGCACTACGATGATCATCAGTTAGAGTTATGTGAGTTATTTAAAAAGGACGACTATGTGTTATGTGCAACTAATAAAGAAGAACTAATAAAATGTATTGGACGTTTAGAAGGATTTCTTCCGAAAGAGTTTAAATCTAATAACTCTTCAATGAATAAAATAATTATTGACTTTATTGAACAAGGTTGAAAAAGAGGTATTTATATGCATGGATTATCTTTAATTATTATTACTTACAATAGAAAAGATGAATTACTTTTCACCTTGGGAACTCTTGAAAAACAAGATTATCCTGGTGTATTAGAAGTTATAATTGTTGATCAAAACTCTGATGATGGAACTGAAGAAGCAATTTTTCAACTATATAACGACAATATAAAATACGTAAAATTAAAAAAGAATCTTGGAGTTGCTGGAGGTAGGAATATAGGAGTAGAGCATGCGTCTTTTGAAAATATGTTATTTCTAGATGATGATGCCCATTTTATTTCATCAAATGCATTGTCAAATATAGAAAATATCATGAATTTAAACCCTCACAATATATTCGCCTTCCAAATCAAAGATTTGAGCAACGGATTATTCCACTGGCCTTATGGTGATAAGTTATTACAAAAGCGAGAAGAAACTTTCTTATGTAATAAATATATAGGTTGTGGACACGCAATTAAAAAGAGTTTCTTTAAAAGTGTGCAGGGATATTCTAAAGATATGTTCTTTGGATTTGAGGAAACTGAGTTAGTGATGAAAATGTTTGGAAGTAATGATTTACCTGTATTATATGTTGGCTCTATAGAGATTGTACATCGAGTAACCCCAATTACAAGAATTGTTGATAATAAAAGATTTTATTATAAAGTAAGGAACAGATTATTTGTTATTCGTGAGTTGCACCCTATTGGTGGCGGAGTATACCTTCTTTATTATTTATTAGGATATCTTTATAGGGCTATAAAATTAAAGACTTTCACAGAATATAAAGCTGGCATTCGTGATGCATTCAAAGTTTCTATAGACAAAAAATATAGAATGTCTTATAGGAATTTCTTTAGATATTTGTTAAGTAAATAGAATGGATGATATACCATGATGATTCAAAGTAAAAAAGATTTAGAGGAATATATAAAAAAAGATTTAAATTATTATTTTGAAAAAAAAGATACTAAAGTTAAGAGAATATATTCATGGATTATTAAAGACAATGTTCAATCAATAAAGCAGTTTGTTATACAGTTGAGAAGATGTGAATATTATTTAAATAATTCGTACCGAGTGACTAGAAAAAAAGTAAATATAATATTTGATGTGAAATATCTAATAGCAAAAAGAAGGTTAAATAGACTCCAAATTTTACTCGGTATGGAAATTTATGAAAATTCTTTTGGGGCTGGATTAACTATATATCATACAGGAGGAACTGTAGTAAATCCAAAAGCAGTGATAGGTGAGAATTGTAAACTTCACGGGAATAATTGCATAGGTAATAAAGGAGGAACTAGTAGTTTATGTCCTGAAATCGGGGATAATGTCCAGTTTGGTGTAGGATCCAAAGTTATCGGAAACGTTAAAATAGCTGACGATATTAAAATCGCAGCGGGAGCAGTTGTTGTAGATTCTTTTCTTGAGCCGGGAATTGTAATTGCTGGAGTACCTGCTAGAAAAATCAAATAATAATACAAGGAGATAATATGTCTAATTCTACTAATAAAAAAGTCAGCATAATTATTACTACGTATAAAGGTTCAAGCTGTATTGGAAGGGCGATAGATAGTTTGTTAAACCAAACATACAGTAATATAGAAGTGATAATTGTGGATGATAACCCTCCGAGTTCTATAGAAAGAAACAAAACTCAGAAAATAATGGATGAATATCAAGATGAAAGAATCAAATATATTAAACATAAAAAAAACTTAAATGGGGCGGCAGCTAGAAATAGTGGACTGAAGGTTGCCACAGGATATTTTGTGGGTTTTTTAGACGATGATGACTATTACCTACCAACTAAAATAGAAATGTGTGTAAAATCCTTGATTAAAAATCATAATTATGATGCAGTATTTTGCGGAGTAATCATTACGGATAATATTCATGTATTAAAAGTCGTAGAATCTGAGTCTAACATTGATGATTCAAGCATACAAAAAAAATTACTGTTTAACGTAAATATGTTCGGGACGGGCAGTAATTTGTTTTTAAGAAAATCCTCAGTGGATAAAATTGGTGGATTTGACGTTTCGTATTATAGATTACAGGATTTAGAGTTCTTGGTTAGATTTTTTGAAAATCATAGAGCTTGTTATATAAATGAATTTCTAATTGTAAAAGCACGCAGTAGTGCTAATAACTTACCACAATATAATAAATTATTAACTATCAAGCAGAAGTTTTACAAAGATTTTGCAATTACTTTATCAAAATTTAGTAAGGATGAGCTAAACAATTTTTATACAAATGAATATGCAAGATTATTGCAAAGTTGCTTGGGAAAAGAGTCGTTAGATACTATATTAAAGGCTAAACAAGATTTGGAGAAATATAGAAATTTAACAGTGAAAGAGAAGATATTTATTTTGTTAAGTATCATGGGGAAACCTCAATATAATTTGTACACGTTAATTAGATATTTGTTATCAACTGTAGGCAAGCCTATGAAAAGTATTATTTTAAAAAGTAAATATAAAATAACTATTAACTAAATTAAATGGTGAGGTAAAAATTTATTATTTAGGGATTAGTATAAGCAAAGAGAGGTAGAAGCACACTATTGTGTTGCTTAAGAAAGTATAATGTATAAATTAAAATGGAATAGAACAGATGGTATAATTTTTTTAGGTGTAGTATTGTTTTTATTTTCTGATTTTTTTAGGTTTTCCTTCTTTGAAAAATTTAATTTGGGTACTGTACCCTATGTTAAAAATATTAATATAATAGCGTTATTCATTATTTTTGTCTTGTTAGTTCAAAAAAGAATTAAAATTCTTATAAATTGGAAAACCTTTTTCATTATGACATTTATCGCTTTATGTTTTATTAGTTTTATTAACGGTAAAAGTCAGATGTATTTACTCCCTTTATATATTTGTAATTTAGTTATACCATTATTTTTGTTAAATAGCGTATATAAAATGATAGATGGAGTGCATTTATTTAAAGGGTTTTTAAAGTTTTATAACATTTGGATTTGTACTGTGGTCGTACTTGGTTTAATTGATTATGTGTCAGGAGGGATAATTAATAATTGGCTAACTCACCATTTTTACTCAGCATCCATGGCAAATCTCGCAAATTCCGAATACAATTTTGTCTATAGGCTATCTACTCCTTGGGGAACATCGCTATTTAATGGTTTTTTAGTTTTGATCTTTCTTATTCTAAATTCCATTTATCATTCCATTTTTGATAAAAATAATACTAAATTGTATTTAGTATATGTAATTTCTTTAATTGGTATCATTTTAGTTGGTAGTAAAGCGTGTCTTATTTGCTCTTTGATATATATTATGATAACAAGAATGAGAGAGAAGAATAAGATTTTTAATTTAGTTATCATAAGTCTTATCTTGCTAGCTATGTTTAATTCAGAGTTCTTTCAGGAGAATATATGGGGCAGGATCCTTGGACAATATGAGACAGGAACGCTTTCTTCTGGCAGAGGATATATATTTTCTTTTATTGCATCTGGATATGTGGAATTACCCAACTTTTTTATGGGAAATGGGGCAGGTTATTCTCGTGTAATATCAACAAATCTAAATGCTATGCATAATACAGCAACTAACTTTGAGTACCCTGTGATTATGTTTTCTTACGATTATGGAATATTAGCAACATTGCTTTATTATTTATTTATGATTTGTTTACCATTTAGCAAATTATTAAAGTTTAGAAATAGGATTTTGTCAATTAGCCTTGTAACTTTGTTTATTTATTTAAATACATTCAACGGACTTGCTGAATTAAATTATGACTTTAATTATAAATACGTATTTCTAATTATTATGTTTTATCATCTTGCTATTGCAATGGGGAAGGAAGAAAAAAATGTTATATAAATGTTGCCTTGAATTCTTCTTATCTGGTGCCAAAATTATAAAACAAAGATCATTAACGAATAAATTTATATGATATCAATATATAGTAGATATATTGATATTATTAAGCCTTTTAAAAATAAGGTTAGTTATATCAAAAAATTGATATTATAAGCCTATCCCAAAGCAAAGACAAAAATTTAGGACGTAAATGGTATCTAATTTTATATAGCGGGTATCTTTTTGATTTTTAAATATTGGGAGTATACTTTAAATCTCCTATAGCATGTAGTGAGATTATCTACTAGAACCTCTACATATAAAGAATAAAGCTTAAAGATATTGGTGTGAAGAATTAGTTAAAGACTTAAAATATACTATTAGAGGTTTAAAGAATGATTTTTGATATTGGATTTTTTGGTTAAAATTGTTATTTTCAAGTTTTAAGAAAGGGTTAATGACAATTTTACTTCACTTCATAGTTCAAAATATAGATTCAAATATTCCTTGTAGTATTGGGCGAATTAAGGCCGAAATCCTTTAGAGGAGATGAAGTATGATGAAGAACAGTGAAATTAAAATAAGTGTTGTAATACCCTTTTACAATGAGGAACTCTATTTAAAAGATGCGATAGAGAGTGTTTTAAATCAGACCATAGAAGGTATTGAAATAATTCTTATAGATGATGGAAGTACTGATAACAGTGCTACAATTGCTAAAAAGTATGCAAAAAAAAATTCTAACGTTATATATATCAAACAAGACAATAGTGGGCAGGGTATTGCAAGAAATAAAGGAATAGAAATATCTAGAGGTCATTATATTTATTTTCTAGATAGTGATGATTTTTTAGAAGCTGATGCAATGGAGCAATGCTATATTTGTGCTAAGAATAGTAACTCACATATTGTAACATTTAACTCTAAAGTTAATAAATATGATGCATCTGAATTTATGATGGATTATAGTAATAGAAATTTTTTACGTGAAGATATGATGGGAAAAGAGTATCTATATGAAAGTTTAAGAAATGATAAATTCTATGTTCCAGTATGGTTATATTTTTATGACTTAAAATTCCTAAAGAAATGCAATTTGCAATTTCAACCAGTAGTATTTGAAGATAAAATCTTTACTATGCAAATATGTGTCGAAAACCCTAAAATAACATATTTAAATAAAAATTTTCATTGTAGAAGAATACGAGAATTATCGACTATGACAAAAAAGAAAAACATTAAGCATTTAGAAGGCGCTTATACTAATGTTATAACTTCATATGAAGAATATCTTAAAATTAAAAATGATGATCTATTAAAGACTGAAATCTTAGAGTTTGTAAGAAGAAATATTAATATTTTTATTGGTATCGCACGTTCTGTAGAAAATAATAAAGAAAAGAAAAAATTCAAAAAGAAGGGACATAAGTTCCTGTTAAGTCATCCAAAATTATTTTCTTTAAAACAAATAATAAAATTAAGATTGGCATAGGTGTAATATGATAATTGTTCAAATTAAAGGTGGATTAGGTAATCAATTGTTTTCGTATGCAGCCGCTTATGGAATTGCACAAGAAAATAATACAGAATTAATTATTGACCGGTATATATATGATACAAGTTATTTTTTAAGGAAATATATGCTTGATTATTTTCCTTTAATTGTAGATAAATCAGTTGTGAATTATATTCCTAATCAGAATAAGATTTCACAAATTTTATATAAATTAACTAGAAAAATTAGACTGAATTACAAATATAAAGCACAAGTGATTACAGAAGAAGAGGAATTTAAATATCAACTTATCAATACTCAAGGAGGAAATTTATATTTAAACGGTTATTGGCAAAGCTATTTGTATTTTGATAAATATCGTGAGGATATTATTCAAAGATTCCAACCAGCTGTTCAACTTAAAGATGAGGGAGATACTTTACTTCATAATATTGAAAAACATAATTCAGTTGCTGTTCATATCAGACGAGGGGATTATGTTAATTTTAAAGGTGGAAAATGTCTAAATATTTCTTACTACATGGAAGCAATTGATTATTTATCTAAAATAAAAAATATCAATTTAACATTTTATATTTTCACAGATGATGTGGAGTACTGTAAAAATAATTTTGCAGCTATAAATAATGTTAAATTTATAGCTGAAGAAGCAAAATTGAATGATTTAGAAGAATTTTATTTAATGACAAAATGTAAAGATTTCATAATAGGTAATAGTTCATTCTCATGGTGGGCAGCATATTTGGCCTCTTGTAAGGATAAGGTTGTGATTGCTCCGGTAGTAGATATGTGGAAAGAGGAATTCTATCTACCTGAGTGGATAAAAATAAAAGCAGACTTACAATAGGTTAATATATGAGGTGTCGTTTATGAGAGAGAAGTTAGCATTAAAGAATAGTACTATTACTTTTCTATGCCAAATATCTGATATTTTATTACAATTTGTTGTTCGCAAACTGTTTATAATTTATATCGGAATTGAAATGTTAGGGATTAACGGTACATTTACTTCTATTTTAGGTGCTTTATCCGTAGCAGAATTAGGTTTTGAAGCAGCTGTAATATATAGTCTTTACAAACCAATTGCAGAAAAGAAGAAAGAAGTAGTTGAAGACATCATAGTTATATTAAAAAGAATATATACACTTGTAGGCATCTTTATCTTAGTAGCAGGGCTTATAGTAATGTTATTCCTTCCCCAAATCCTAAAAGGAGTAGAAGTTAATCTATATATATATATTGTATATTATTTACAGGTGATGAGTGTTGCTATCACTTACTTCTTAGGTTATAAAAGAACCTTAATCTATGCATTGAAAATGGATTATATTAGGAATATATACATTTCAGCATATAAGTTACTTGCTTCAATAGTACATATCTTTGTAATTGTATCTTTTTCTAGCTATGTTGGTTATGTTTTAGTTGTTTTTATTCAAAATTTACTCACTAATATATCTATAGCCAGGTATTGTGACAAAAACTTTGATTACGATTTTAAGAACAAAAAGTTTAATAAACAATATTTTTCAAAGATATTTAAGGATGTAAAAGATATTTTCTGGGGAAGACTTGCTGGATACGTATATTATTCAACAGATACTTTAATTATTTCATCTCTAGTAGGAACTATAACGGTGGGTTTTTTATCCAATTATACCCAAATATTCACTCAGTTAAAATATGTATTAAATAATGTTTTAAACTCCAATAAACCTATCATTGGTGAATTGTTAGCTGAAAATGATAATAAAGATCATACTTTAAAAGTACTCCATAAGTACACATTTGTTAGATATTTATGTTGCAGTTTCGTTTTTATACCAGGTGCAGTACTAATTGATTATTTCATCACTGCTTGGATTTCTGCAAAATATGTTTTACCAATTTACGTAACTATACTCATAACTATAGATTTATATATCACTTTTGTTCATGGATCATTAGTTGACTATATTGCAGGGTTGGGTTATTTCTCTTATGATAAAAAAATTTCAATAGTAGGTGCAGTAATGAACCTTGTTATATCACTAAGTTTAGTCTTTAGCTGGGGGATTTACGGAGTATTACTTGGAACTGTAATAAGTCAAACATTCTTTTGGATAGCGCGAAGTATAATTGTGTTTAAGTATTATTTCGGCGATTTAAAAACGGCATTTATTAAATATTGGATTCGGCAATTTATGTATATGTTACTCTTTTCTTTTAATACATTTATTGCTTTTGTAATAATGAAGATAATTCCTATGGAAAACTCCTATATTAAAGTTATTATTGGTGGAATCATTTGTGTTTCCATTATTAGTATTATGAATGCATTGGTACTCCATCGTACAGAAGAATATATCTTTGTGAAAAAACTAGTTGCAAGATTATTTGCGAAATATAAAAGGAAAATACTTAGTTGATAAATCTTTAATTCAGTAAAAAAATTTAGGGAATGTACGGTGGTGAAGTTTAGTAATGCGCAAGATAATGTCAAAAATATTTAAGATATTGTGTATCCCTCGTTCTTTATATTATAATCTTAAGCTATTTCCAATTAAAACAGCTATAAGAATTCCTATACTAATTTCAAACAAAATCAAAGTAGCTGAAGCTTATAGAGGAGCAGTGGAAATCAACTCTGCTATAAGTCCTTTTATGATTTACATTGGATTTGAAGGTACAATAGATATCTGTGAGAATAGATATGGTCTTATAATGTTTGATAAGGGCTCGAAAATAATATTTAATGGAAAAGCAAGTATGGCGAAAGGAGTTTTTCTTCGAGTCTCTAAAGGAGCAAAACTTGTCATAGGAGAAAATTTTACGGCTAATAAAAATTGTCATATCGGTTGCGCGGAAAGCGTCTATATAGGCAAAGATGTCCTCTTGGGATTTAATGTTAATATTACTGACAACGATGGTCATTGGATTTATAATTTAGATAAACCTAAACAACTACAACCATTAAGCAAACCAATAACCATTGGGAATAACGTTTGGATGGGTGCTTATGTAGATATTAGAAAGGGAGTAACCATACCAAATGGTTGTGTAGTTGGATGGAGAAGTTGTGTATTTAAGAGTTTTAATGAGGAAAGCTGTATTATCGGTGGATATCCTGCAAAGGTTATACGAAATAACGTCGGTTGGAAAAGGTAGATTCATTGAATTTGGAGTATCATTTACTCTTAAATAACCCTTGAAAGAGTTTTTAGTATGTAAGAGAAAAGGAACATCGTTGTACATACACGAATAATTGTTCTTCTTACTAAACTTATTTTTATGTTATATAAAAGAAGCTATTTTAGTTAGTTCTCTAATTCAATTTTTCTAATGGTTAGGAGTTAACTTTGTTGCATTAATTAACTGAATTTAATTATGTATATCAGAATTAATAATTGTTGAAACTTAGAGTTCTTTATAGGATTTATTAACACAAAATGTAATAAAGGTGGTATAGAAAATGAAAATAGCAGTAGCTGGAACAGGGTATGTTGGTTTAGTAACCGGAGTCTGTCTTGCAGAACATAGCCATTATGTTACGTGTGTGGATATAGACGATAAAAAAGTAGCGTTAATGGAGGCTGGAATCTCGCCAATCTATGAGCCAGGTCTTGAAGAATTAATGAACAATAATATGGAACGTTTGCACTTTACAACAGACTATCAGTCGGCTTATAAAGATGCAGACGTTATTTTTATAGGTGTTGGTACTCCAGAAAAGTCTGATGGTTCAGCGAATTTGAGTTACGTGTATGGGGTAGCGGAGCAAATCGCAGATAGCATTGAAAAAGACTGTGTAGTAGTAGTGAAATCCACCGTGCCAATTGGTACGAATGATAAAATCGAAAGCTTGATTAAAACTCAATTAAAACACGATGTGAATGTATACGTCGCTTCAAATCCAGAGTTTCTATCTCAAGGAACAGCTGTAAGAGATACGTTGCATACTTCTCGAATTGTAATTGGAGTAGAAGAAGAAGCTGCTGGTGAGACATTAAAAGAAGTATATAAAAACTTTGATGCCCCTATTGTCGTAACGAATAGAAAAAGTGCTGAAATGATTAAATATGCATCTAATGATTTCTTAGCGTTAAAGATATCATTTATTAATGAGATTGCAAATCTATGTGAGATCATTGGCGCAGATATTGAAGATGTGGCGCTTGGTATGGGTTATGACGGTCGTATTGGAAATAAGTTTTTAAATGCAGGAATTGGTTACGGGGGATCTTGTTTCCCGAAAGATACCAAAGCATTACACTGGCTGGCGAATTTCCATGATTATGAGTTAAAAACGGTTAAGGCTGCGATTGATGTAAATGAAAATCAAAAGCTTAAGCTTATAAAAAAATCTCGCAAGTATTTTGATAGTTTAAAAGGATTAAATGTAGCTGTTCTAGGACTAACGTTTAAGCCAGGAACGGATGATTTACGAGAAGCACCTACGCTTGTCAACATTCCGCTTATGTTAGAAGACGGAGCGAATGTTAAGGCTTGGGATCCAATTGGTATTGATAATTTTAAGAAAGTACATCCAGAAGATGTCACGTACTGTTACTCAATTGAAGAAACGCTTAAAGATGCAGACGTTTGCTTTATCTTTACAGAGTGGGATCAAGTGAAGCACTTTGATTTAGCAAATTACAGCAAACTGATGAAAAATCCAATTGTTATTGATGGTAGAAACTGTTACGACTTAGAAAGCGTAAAAAGTGCAACTATGGTGTACGACTCTATTGGCAGAGAGACGATTCATAACTTAGAGGTTTCATTAATTTAATGATGTAAGGCTGAAATAAAATCAATTTAAAATAAACTAAACGCAAGAGCTGCACAGAAGCAGGTCTTTTTTTATTGGAGGGAAATGAATGAAACTTGTATTGTTATCCGGTGGATCTGGTAAGCGTCTATGGCCGTTATCAAATGATACGCGTTCGAAGCAGTTTTTAAAGGTATTAGAAGGGCGAGATGGCCAGAAAGAGTCAATGGTTCAGCGTGTCTGGAATCAAATTGAAGCAGTTGGATTGAATGAATCAACAGTTATTGCGACGTCTAAGCTTCAGCGTGATATGATTCGTGGTCAGGTCGGAACGGATATCCCGTTAATTATCGAGCCTGAGCGCCGTGATACGTTTCCAGCCATTGCTTTAGCTGCTTCTTATCTTAATTCCGAGGAGCAAGCGTCTGAAGATGAAATTGTTGTGGTGCTGCCGGTTGATCCTTATGTGGAAGACGGTTTTTTTGAACGGGTTAAAGATTTAGAAAGTGTGCTTCGTGATTCAAAAGCTGATTTAGCATTGATGGGGGTTACCCCTACGTATCCTTCATCTAAGTACGGGTATATCGTGCCGGAAGGAAAAGTACAAGGGGACAGTTATTTTACAGTCGATTGTTTTACAGAAAAGCCGAGTGAAGAAGCAGCTGTTGGATTAATTAATCAGCGTGCGCTTTGGAACTGCGGCGTTTTTGCGTTTCGTTTAGGTTATTTGCTTCAAATTTTACAAGAAAAAAACCTCCCGCTTCAATTTGAAACGCTACATAAAGAATATACAACATTGCCTAAAATTAGTTTTGATTATGAAGTTGTGGAAAAAGCACGTCATATTGTCGCGCTTCCGTATGATGGGTACTGGAAAGACCTTGGTACGTGGAATACGTTAACCGAAGAAATGGCGACATCTCAAATTGGAAAAGGTGTATTAACGGATGACTCAGCTAATACGCATTTAGTAAATGAGTTAGATATTCCGGTTACGGTATTAGGCGTAAAAGATGTAGTTGTTGCGGCTAGTCCAGACGGGATTTTAGTTGCGGATAAAGCATCTAGTCCTAAGATTAAAGAAATTATCGGTGACTGGAACTATCCACCAATGTACGAAGAGCGCCTGTGGGGCTGGTCACGCGTGTTAGATTATGCGAAGTATGATGAAGAAACTGAAATGGTTACAAAACGTATTCATATTTCGAAAGGAAAGAACTCGACGTATCACTATCATAACTTACGTGATGAAGTATGGACAATTGTACGTGGAGAAGGAGAGCTTGCGCTTGATGATTACATTCGTCGCGTAAAAGCAGGAGATATTATTCACTTGCCGGCTGGTAAAAAGCATGGAATTCATGCGTTAACGGATCTTGAATTTATTGAAGTCCAAACGGGGAAAGTGATTTCAAATGAAGATGTTATTCGCCTTGTGTATGATTGGAACGATGTAATCAAACAATTCCAATCGTCAAGACCGCAGGTGATTTTATAAGAGATAGAAGCTTAGACAAAGTCGAAGCTTCTATTTTTTTATGATTATAGTAAGGAGGTGCTTCTGGTTGAAAACAATCGCCTATTATATTTCAGACTACGGATATGGCCACGCAACTAGAAGTACGGCCATTATCCGTGAGTTGTTAAAGCAAAATGAAATCGTAAAGATAATTATTTGCCATTCGTTTGCGCTTAGGTTTTTACAGCAATCTTTTAGACATGAACCCCGTGTTACGTTTCGAGAAGTAGCAACCGATGTAGGTTATGTTTTAAAAGAAAATTCACTAGAGCCAGACACAAAAATATTAAATGAGAACGTCTCTTTTTATGTCTCCGAATTCCCTACGAAACTGTATCAAGAAACGCGTTTTATGAAAGAAAAGAACGTATCCTTTGCGATTTCTGATATTTCTCCCTTAGGAATTGCAGGTGCTGCTGCTTTGAATATTCCTTCTTTGGGACTATCGAATTTCACGTGGCATACAGCGTATGAAGGATTAATCGAAGAACGATTGCTATCATTTCTACATGCGCAGTACAATCAAATGACGTACCATTTTCCTCTTGCATGTAGCAATGAGCCAAGTTGGGGGATAGAAGAAAATCAAAGCTTTGGTTTCTATTCGAGGGAGATAGATGATCATGAAGCGCAGCGCATCCGTAAAGAAATTGACCCTGTAGGTGAAAATCACATCATCTATTTTGGTTTAGGTATGAAAGTTGACATTGGAACGCTGTCAGAACTGCCGATTTGGCAAAGTCTAAACTGCAAGTTTATTGTTTCATCAAATGTAGAAGTTAATCATCCTAATGTTTATCGTATTCCAACGAATGCAGTAGAAACTCAGCACTACGTAGCAGCGGCGGATCTTGTTTTAACAAAAGCAGGCTGGGGAACGATTAGTGAGGCGGTTTGTGCGGGCGTGCCGCTATTGATTACAAATCGCAGCAGCATGAAAGAAGATCGTCATACAATCGATTATTTAGTTGGTCATCAATTATGCGACTTGATAGAGTGGAAGGAGTTAGAAAGCTTAGTAGTGACCCCTTCGCTTATTGAGA
>Ga0209463_1001411_pt1 | contig 14785 bp, 16 predicted proteins | sample AgamicMgSfrz_FD_187169 | JGI IMG/M metagenome (GOLD analysis project Ga0209463, IMG submission 187169) | Agave microbial communities from Guanajuato, Mexico - Mg.Sf.rz (SPAdes) (version 2) | ecosystem: Host-associated > Plants > Phyllosphere > Phylloplane/Leaf | place: Guanajuato, Mexico... | reverse complement strand
AGATTTATATGTTATAATTTTTCCTATGTGTAAATTTTAGAAAGTTGGAGGAACTTATGGAAGAAACAATTAGTTTAAAAGAGTTATTTCATATCTTAAAAAAACGTTTAGCAATGATCCTCGTAATTGCATTTGGTGCAGCTATTGTAAGTGCTATCATTAGCTTTTTCTTCATGACACCAATCTATCAATCTTCGACGCAAATTCTTGTTAATCAGAAGAAGCAAGAGGGTGCAATGTTCCAAGCTGGTGAAATTCAAACGAATATTCAATTAACGAATACATATAAGGTTATCATTAAAAGTCCAGTAATCTTAGAACAAGTGAATGAAAAATTAAATTTAAATATGACATCTCAAGCGCTAACAGGAAAGATTAATGTTGCTAATGAAAAGGATTCACAAGTAATCTCTGTAACAGCTGAAGATAAAGATCCAAAACTAGCTCGCGATATTGCGAATGCAACTGCAGATGTATTTAAAGGTGAAGTTGCAAAAATTATGAACGTTGATAACGTAACAGTATTATCTAAAGCAGAAGTTGCAGAAAATCAATCTCCAATTAAACCACGTCCAATGTTAAATGTGGCAATCGCTTTCGTTGTTGGTTTAATGGCTTCAGTTGGTCTTGCATTCTTACTAGAGTACTTAGATAACACAGTGAAAAAGGAAGAAGATGTAGAAAGCTTACTTGGCTTACCAGTATTAGGGATTGTAGCTCGTATGGATGAAGAAACAATGAACGTGAAATCACACGCTCCATCATCAAGAAAAGTGAGGGGACAAACAATTGGCTCTTAATTTATTTAAAAAGAAAAAGAATCATCGTCAACGTCGTCAATTAATTGCTCATCAGCAACCGAAATCACCAATTTCAGAACAATATCGTAATATTCGAACGAATATTGAATTTGCAGCTATTGATACGAATTTACATTCATTAATGGTCACGTCTGCAAACCCAAGTGAAGGGAAAACAACAACTACAGCGAATATGGCAGTTGTGTTTGCTCAACAAGGAAAAAAAGTATTATTAATTGATGCAGATATGCGTAAACCAGCAATGCATCAAATGTTCCAAGTAGATAATATTTTCGGACTAACGAACGTACTAACACATAGTGAACGTTTAGAAAATTGTGTGCAAACATCATTAGTTGATAATCTACATTTTTTAGCTTGTGGTCCAATTCCACCAAACCCGGCCGAATTGTTAGGTTCAAAGTCAATGAAAGAACTTCTCGGACAAGCATACAGTATGTATGATTTAGTTATTTTTGATATGCCGCCAATTTTAGCTGTAACAGATGCACAAATTATGGCAAATGTATGTGATGCTTCTATTCTTGTTGTTCGTAGTGAATCAACAGAGAAAGAAACAGCAGTAAAAGCAAAAGGATTATTGGAGTCTGCAAAAGGTAAATTGTTAGGTGTTGTTCTAAATGACCGTGAACGTGAACAAGGCCTATACTACTACTACGGTGCAAACTAATTTTAAAGTGAGATATGGTAAAAACATATCTCCTTTTTTCCCTTGAATATGAGCGATATCTCATATTCAAGGGAAAAAAGATTTTTATAGGAGAGAGGGAGGATGAAACAAATGATAGATTTACATTGTCACATTTTACCTGGTATCGATGACGGTGCACAGACAGTAACAGATAGTTTAGCAATGGCACAACAAGCCGTGTCAGAAGGAATACATACAATTGTCGCAACGCCGCACCATCAAAATGGAAAATATGTAAATGAACGTACCTCAATTATTCATCATGTAAAACAATTAAATGATGAACTACAACAACATAATATCCCACTTACTATTTTACCGGGACAAGAAGTCAGGTTATATGGTGATTTATTAGAAGACTATGAAGCTGGTAAAATTGTTACTTTAAACGAAACAAATAAATACATATTTATTGAATTTCCATCTAATCACGTACCACGTTATGCCGAACAATTATTATACGAATTACGTGTAAAGGGAATGATTCCAATTATCGTTCATCCGGAACGTAATGCCGAGTTAATCGAGCGGCCAGATAAGTTATATAACCTTGTTAATAAAGGTGCACTTACGCAAGTAACAGCAGGGAGTTTATTAGGTAATTTTGGTAAAAAAATTAAAAAATTCTCACTTCAACTTGTAGAACATAATTTAACACATATGGTCGCATCAGATGCGCATAACACGACATCGAGAGGATTTCATTTAGCGGAAAGCTATGAACTAATTGAGAAAGAATTCGGAATGAATGTTATGAGTGATTTGAAAGAAAATCCGTACTTATTAATTAGCGGGAAGGTAATTTACAAAGAAGATCCAGAACAAATTCGTCGTAAAAAATTGTTTGGTATTTTTTAAATAGAGAATTGGTGATGCCTCCTAACCGTTATCAACGGGGGCACTCGGTCGTGCTGTGGGTAGAAATTTTTATTTCGAACCTACCTTAGACGCTTGTCGTCGGGAGTATGACGTGAGGGTGGGTTAGATGCCCATAATTTATTTGTGTTAGAAACTCTACTTATGGAGTTGTAAAGACGACCCTGTAAGTAGGGTTTTTGTTATTGTTACATACAGATATAATAATACGTTTGGGGGTACTAGATTTGAAAAAAGTAAGAAAAGCAATTATTCCAGCTGCGGGACTGGGGACAAGGTTTTTACCAGCAACGAAAGCAATGCCGAAAGAAATGTTACCTATCGTTGATAAACCGACAATTCAATACATAGTAGAAGAAGCGATAGAATCAGGAATTGAAGATATTATTATTGTTACTGGAAAAGGTAAACGTGCCATTGAAGATCATTTTGATCATTCTTTTGAATTGGAGCAAAGCTTACTAGAAAAAGGGAAGCATGAAATGTTAGAAAAAGTACAAGCTTCCTCAAAAATTAATATTCATTACATAAGACAAAAGGAACCAAAAGGGCTAGGACACGCAGTATGGTGTGCCCGTAAATTTATTGGAAATGAACCATTTGCGGTATTACTTGGTGATGATATAGTACAAGCTGATACACCATGTTTACGTCAATTAATGGATCAATATGAAGGTACACAATCATCCGTTATTGGTGTACAAACAGTGCCAGAAAATGAAACACATCGTTACGGTATTATCGATCCAGTTGAACAAAATGAACGTCGTTATCAAGTACGTCAATTTGTAGAAAAGCCAGTTCAAGGAACAGCGCCATCTAATTTGGCAATTATGGGACGTTATGTATTAACGCCAGAAATCTTTATGTTCCTAGAGAATCAGCAGACAGGTGCAGGTGGAGAAATTCAATTAACAGATGCAATTCAACGATTAAATGAAATTCAACGTGTATTTGCATATGATTTTCAAGGTATACGTTATGATGTTGGGGAGAAATTTGGATTTATTAAGACGACGATTGAGATGGCGCTACAGCATGAAAATTTAAATGAAGAATTAATAAATTATATGAATGAAGTTATAAAAAGAGAAAAAATTACTGTATAAAGGAAGGGTGATAGATTTGGGAAGTCGTGAAATAGTAAGTGATTCATTAGAACACAGTACGTTGGAAATAAGAAAACCTAGTGGTATATATTTATGTTTAAAAAGGGTCATGGATCTAATTGGAGCAATAGTTGGATTAATAGTTTTTTCTCCAATTTTTCTTTTAATTTCAATTTTATATATGATAGGGAATAATAAGGGGCCTGTCTTTTTTAAACAGATCCGTATGGGGAAGAATGGAAAAGAATTTTATATTTATAAATTCAGATCAATGATTGTGAATGCGGAAGAGAAATTAAGAAGTAATGAAATATTATATAAAAAATATATAGATAATAATTATAAATTAGAGCCAAGCGAAGATCCACGTATAACAAAAGTAGGCCAATTTTTAAGAAAGACTAGCTTAGATGAACTTCCACAATTCTTAAATGTTTTAAAAGGTGATATGAGCCTTGTTGGTCCAAGACCAGTGGTACAAGAAGAGTTGGTAGAGTACGGAGAAAGAAAAGATGAATTTTTATCTGTAAAGCCAGGTCTTACAGGTTATTGGCAAGTAAGTGGAAGAAGTGATGTAGGATATCCAGAGAGGGTAGATTTAGAGCTATATTATGCTTATAATGCATCATTATGGTTTGATATTAAGATTTTGCTATTAACTGTTAAGAATGTTGTAGTCGGCAGAGGAGCATATTAAATTTTTTGAGTTGTTTAGAAAGTAGGAGAAATATATGGGAATAAATGTCGAATTACACACCCATACGTGCTATTCGCATGATAGCACTTTAGGCAAGTGGTTCTATTTACTCATGTTAAAATTAAGAAAAATAAATGTGGTAGCGATTACGGATCATGATGAAATTGAGGGTGCGTTAAAATTTAAACCTTTTCTTGAGAAACATTCAATTAGAGTAATTATTGGAGAGGAAATATTTTCTAGTAAGGGTGAAATAATAGGATTATTTATAAATAAAAAGATAAGCCCGGGAAAATCTCCAAGGGATACAATGTTAGAGATAAAAAAACAAGGAGGAATAGTATATATTCCTCATCCATATGATGAAAAAAGATATAAAACAGTTTTGGTGGAAGAAGAGATTCGAAAAAACCTAGATTTAATTGATATCATTGAAGTTCACAATGGTAGAAATATAAAGGGGTGTTTTTCAGAAATTCAATTAGAAATTGCGAACAGATATAATGCAACTAAGGCTATAGGTAGCGATGCACATACATTTATAGAATTAGGTAGAAACTACAATGTTATAGAAGAATTTAATGGTGATCCACAGACATTCAAAGAAAATTTAAAAAGGGCAAAATATGTTCAAAAGGAATGCCTACAGATAGCCCATCATATAACTAAGTTTGCTAGAGTTTTTAAATTAATAAAAAGAGGTAAATACAGTGAATTGTTTAGAATTATCAATAAGAAATTTGGAAATAGAAAGCAAAAAATTAGCAACTAAAATTGAAAAGGATTTTCAGCCAGATGTGGTTATATTTATAGCCAAAGGGTCATTTTTAATAGGACAAACAATAAGTGAGTACTTAAGGGTGCCGTTATTAGAAATTCAAGCGGTACGTAAGGGGAATAAGTTAAAAGAATTTATAAAACCTGTAATAAAAATTATTCCTAAATCTCTTAAAGAATATTTAAGACGTAAAGAAATTCAATCTGGAGTTCATAATCAGAATATAGATAGAGAAATTTACTTTGATATGAATAAACATGAGATGAAGAATATAAATAAAATTTTGGTTGTAGATGATTCAGTAGACACGGGGCACACAGCTGGTCAAGTGGTAAAATATTTAGGGAATATGTATACTGAAACGGAAATTAAATTTGCAAGTTTAAATTATTTTAAAGATAGTGTCAATATTTTTAAGGTAGATTACTCTTTATATGAAAATCATATTTTAATGGGACCTTGGTCCAATGATTCCAAATATAATAAAGAATTTATTAAATTATATAATCAATGGAAGGAGGTAAACTATGGAGAAGCCTAAAATTAGTATAGTTGTAGCGGCGTATAATGTTGAGGGTTATATTGAAAAGTGTTTGGAAAGTCTTATTGCGCAGAGTATTAAGGAAATTGAAATATTAGTTATAAATGATGGTTCACGTGACAATACAGTAAATATCGCTAATGAGTTTACAAAGCGTGATAAACGTGTACGAGTAATTTCTCAAGAAAATGGTGGCTTAAGTGCTGCAAGAAATACGGGAATTAATCATGCTAGTGGGGAATTTATAGCATTTGTAGATGGTGATGACTATTTAGATAAATCTATGTATGAGAATTTATATAAAAAAATCATTCCGGGTAATATTGACCTGGTAGTTTGCGGATTTAAAAAGGTCTGGTTAGATGAGGGTGCGAGTAAGCTACGGGAGAAAGAATATTATTTTAACAAAGATCTATTGAATGGTGATGTCCTAGAGAATTTTCTTTGTAAACATGATGAGCCTTTTGTTGTAGCTTGGAACAAGTTATATAGAACAGAAATAATTAAAGAAAATGAATTATATTTTGAAAATCGTGCTTTTTTTGAAGATGTAGGTTTTATGCCGAGATATTTATATTTTTGTAATAGTATAGAAGTAGTAAATGAAGCTTTGTATTATTATATCCAGAGGGAAGGATCAATAACTCGAAGTTATAATCCGATCATTGATGAATCTCTAGTAAATACAATGAATGTATTAAAAACATTTTTTAAAGAAAGTTCCTACGAGAAATTTTGTGGAGTGGTTGAAGCAAGGTTGTGGATATACTTAATAAACTACTCATTAGAAAATAAGAAATCTGTAAAAGAGAAAAAAAGACAACTGAATAGTCTTTCAGATTCTTACAACCTATTACCATTTAAGCATAGGGTAGGTGCTGTTTTATTAAAGATTGGTTTGTATGAAGTTTTATTTAAACGTTTAAGGAGTTCATAAAATGTTTGCATATATTTTTATGCTAATACTATCGTTATTAACCTTATTGAAGGGGAGATATGCTCAAGTATTCTATTGGTTGGCTAGTACATACGTTCTTTTATTAGCCGGATTTAGATATGGAGTAGGGACAGATTATTATTCTTATGAAAGAATGTATACTGAGGGAAGAGTTTGGTTTTCAGAACCTGGGCTAGTATATATAATGGACTTCATGAAATTTTTAGGCATACCAGTCCAAATCTTTTTCTTAGTTATAGCATTTCTTATACAGTATTTAATTTATAAGGCAATAAAGCATTACAGCGACACAAGAGAAGTATATTACATGGCTGTATTCTTTTATATTAGTTTATATTATTTTAATACCTCTTTAAATACAATAAGGCAATTTATAGCAATGGGCCTGTTTTTAATTAATGTAAATAATATAATCAATAAAAAGTTCATCAAATATAATTTAATGTTTATTGTAACAATTATGTTTCATAAGAGTGCGATATTTTTCTATCCAATGTATTTTTTGCATAATTTAGTAACGAGATATATTAATACGAATACTAAAAGAGTTACCTTACTAGTTATTTCTTTTTCTTTGATGTTTGTTAGATTTGACGAATTAATTATTAAAATAATATCTAAAGTTTTTGGTAATCAATATTCCTATTATACAGAATGGGCTTCAAGTCAATATTTAGAATACTCATTATCATGGAAAATGGCAGTGCTATTAATTGTTAAATTGTTATTAAGCATATGGTTAGTAAGCAATAAAGAAAAATTTATTCATCTAAAGAAGCATGAAGTTATATTTGGTATATACTATATAAGCTTAATATTAACATTCCCTTTGTATCCAATGCTAATATTTAGACGTTTACTTTTCTATATTAGTATTACAGAAATTATTATTTTTGCGTTATTTATACAAAAAAATCCAAAAGCAAAGATTGTATTTATTCTTTTTGCACTAAGTTATTATTTTGCTAACCTATTATTGGGATATAGTACGCCGCTTCCCTATGAAATCAGGTTGTGGTAGTGTTTTTGTAAGTTAATATATTAAAAATAGACATAATGAATTTAGATTCATTATGTCTATTTTTAAATAAGAAAATAATTTATTAAATTATTTTATAGAATGGAGTATGGTGAAATGAATAAAATTCCTAAGGTAATTCATTATTGTTGGTTTGGAAAAAATAAGAAATCGGAATTTATAGAAAAATGCATAGAGTCGTGGGGAAAACATTTACCAGATTATGAATTTATAGAATGGAATGAGGAGAATTTTGATATTAATTGCAATCAATTTGTAAAAGAAGCTTATGAGGAGAAAAAATGGGCATTTGTTTCTGATTATGTACGGCTATGGGCACTTTATAATTATGGTGGTATTTATCTTGATACAGATGTGGAGGTTTTAAAGGGGTTTGATGAATTTTTAGAGCATGACAGCTTTAGTGGGTTTGAAGATGATATTACTATCCCAACAGGGATTATAGGAGCTATGAAAAATAGTCAGGCAATTAATATGTTTTTAAAATACTATGATAATAGAAGTTTTTATTTGGAAAACGGGGATCTTGATACAACTACGAATGTAGAAATTATCACTGAAATTTGCTCTGATCAAGGATTTGAGCCTAATGGAAATTATCAAGTATTAAATAATGGGATGCATATTTATCCTAAAGAGTACTTTTGTCCTAAAGAATATAAAACGGGGATTTTAAGAGTAACTAAAAATACTTATTGTATTCATCACTTTAATGGGTCTTGGATTACCAAGGATAAAAGATTTAAAAAGAACATCAGATTATTTATGTTTAGGGTTCTGGGAGAAAGAACGACTAATTTTCTTTTGAATATTGCGAAAAGATAACTAAGGAAGAAGTTTTTATTGTTGTTACATTGAAAAATAGTAATCTAGGAGAGGAAATATGAGGAATAGAATTACATTTTTAATCGCTAGAATTATTTTCTGTTTTTTAAGAATGAACCCCAAAAAATTAATTTTTATAGATTATGCACCAGGTTCAGGTTCCAATGTGAAAGTGCTATATGATTTTATGACTAAAGAATATAATGATCTAGATTTAATATATATAAATTTTCAAAAAATGCTGGAAAAACCGATAGAAAATGCTATGCATTTAGGGACGGGATCTATTGTTATCACATCGCATGGCCCTATAAAAAAAATGAAAAAGAAACAAAAATTCATTGAATTATGGCATGGAATACCCTTGAAAAAAATGGGGTTATTAGAAAATGAAACTACTATGAATAAAAAGAAAATCGATACATTAGATCGAGTAATTTCTAGTTCAGAAACGTACACTACGTTATTGAATGCCTGTATAGGAATAAATAATAAATATGTTATCACTGGATTCCCACGAAATGATCTTTTAAATTTGAGGGGAGGAGAAAAGAGAGACATCATATTGAAATACTTTTCAGTTAGTGAAAACAATAAATTAATGGTATTTATGCCGACATTCAGAAAAGGATATATCAGAGAAGAATCGGATTTAAACAGGGAATATAATATATTCGGTTTAGGTGATATGAATATCAATGAATTTAATGCTTATTTAGTAAAAAACAGAATTACAGTTATTGTGAAATTACACCCTAAAGAGGAAGAGTATTATAAAAAAACATTTGAGGGATTTTCTAATATCAAGTTATGTACTTCGGAATTTTTAGCAAAATATAATTTAGATATATACCAAATATTATCTGAAACGGATTTGTTAATAACGGATTATTCAAGTGTTTATTTTGATTATCTTTTATTAGATAAGCCGATATTATTTTTGAATACAGATTTAGATCAATATCGTAATAATAGGGGATTCCTATTAAATCCATTTGAATTTTGGACTCCTGGTCCAAAGGTGAACATATACAATCATTTTATCTGTGAATTAGAGAAGTTGCTTACTGATGAAAAATATTATAAAACTGAAAGGGAAAATATAAAAAAGATAGTTCATGAATATACTGATTTTAAGTATTCAGAAAGGGTAGCTAAATATATATATAGTAATTATTTAAATTAAAGTAATTATAAATAAATTAGCTAAAATTATAATATGAAAAAAGTATTACGTGACTTTTTATATAATGCTTTATATCAATTGTTTATTATAATAACTCCAATTCTTACTATGCCATTTCTTTCTAGGGTCTTAGGAGTAAAGGCATTAGGAATAAACAGTTATACTTTTTCAGTTGTCCAAATTTTAGGTGTATTGGCCTTTTTAGGAATTGGTCAACTGGGTATTAGAAGTATAGCAAAAAATAGAGATTCTCAAAATAAAGTAAATGAAACATTTTGGGGACTATGGTTAATTCAATTTTTAGCAGGAATTGTAGTTATAGGGTTATATATATTCTATATTATAAATGTAAATAAAGAATATAGAATGTATTTTTTATTGCAACTGCCATTTCTTTTTGGGGTTATTTTTGATATTTCATGGTTTTATATTGGTATTGAAAGGATTAAACAAGTAGTTTTAAGAAATATGCTAATTAAATCTGTATCAATTATATTGATCTTTATTTTAATTCGTGATGAAAATGACTTGTGGAAGTATATGCTTATAATGTCCTTAGGAGCCTTGCTAGGAAATATAGTATTTTGGATGGGGTTATCTAAATATGTAACCAAATTCTCATTTAATAGACAGTACCTGAAGGATAACTTTAGGGCTGCCTTACTACTACTAATTCCACAATTAGCTATTCAAGTATATATTACATTTGATAAAACAATCTTAGGAATGATAGCTGGGCCTGTCGAATTATCCTATTATGATCAATCGCAAAAAATATCTAGAATTATTTTGGCTGTCATTACTTCGCTAAGTATGGTGTTATTACCTAGACTCGCTAATATGGTTGTTAATAATCAAAATGAAGTTCTTCATAAATACTTGAAAAAGTCTTTAGATTATACGATAGTGCTAGCGCTATTATTCTGTAATATCGTAATGCTCAATTCTTATGAATTTGTTCCTTGGTTCTTTGGAGAAAGATTTATTCCTATGTCACCTTTAATGTTCTGGGTAAGTTTCATTATTATTTTTATTCCAATAGGCGGTGTCTTTGCAAATCAATATGCACTTGCTTTTGAAAAGGATAAACAATACGTATTACCATTAGTACTAGGTGCAATAATTAGCCTGATACTTAATATAATATTTATACCGCGATATGGTGCAGTAGGTGCAACATTTGTTATAGTATTTGTTGAATTTATGGTTTGCTTTTTTAGGATATATCTAATTCGAAAATATCTAGATTTAAAGTTTATGTTCCAAGGAGTATATACTTATTTTCTAGCCGCATTGATAACTTTTATTTTCGTATATTTCATCCCAAAAATGTTTGTAAATGATTTTATAAACATGACGATTAAATCATTAGTCATTGGTATGGTATATATAATAATTATTTTGGTTTTACCTAATATGATTTCTCGGGATTTAAAAAGGCTAATCTTAAAAAATAAATAAGTAGATTTTAGGAGTGTATTTTAAAATATGAAGCGAATTTTAACTTATGGAACATTTGATTTACTACATTATGGTCATATAAATTTAGTAAGGCGAGCAAAAGATCTAGGTGATTATTTAATAGTTGGAATATCAACAGATGAATTTAATGCATTAAAAGGAAAAGAATCATATTTTAAATTTGAAGAGAGAAAAATGCTACTGGAAAGCATTAGATATGTGGACTTAGTAATATCAGAAAATACTTGGGAACAAAAGGTTGAAGATATCATAAAGTATGAAATTGATGTATTTGTTATGGGTGATGACTGGGAAGGGAAGTTTGATTTTTTAAAAGAATATTGCGAAGTGGTTTATTTACCAAGAACTGAAGATATATCAACTACTCAAATAAAAAGTGAACTTTCATTACAATCATAAGAAATAAAAAAGCTTTTATTTATAAATGTATTTGTTGTAATATGTGAATAGCAAATAATGCGTAATTAGTTATAAATAAAAATTAAAGAAGGTATAAGTTATGAAAAAGAAAATTTTATTTTGGATTTTAGGTTTAATAGGTTTTCTAGTTGTTGCAGGAGGAGCATGTGCATACTATGTCTATTCTAACGTATCAAATACATTAGATGCAGTGCATAAACCATTGGATCGTGATAAGTCTGAAAAACGTGATAAGAAAGTAGATGTTGCAGACAATAAGCCAATATCTATTTTGTTAATGGGTGTGGATCAAAGAGCGGATGAGACAGGGCGTTCAGATTCGATGATGTTATTTACATTAAACCCACAAAAAAAATCTATGAAAATTACTAGTATTCCACGTGATTCTTATACAGAAATTGTAGGTAAAGGTAAAAAGGATAAGATTAATCATGCATATGCATTTGGTGGAATCGATATGGCTGTAAAAACGGTGGAAAACTTCCTTGATGTACCAGTTGATCATTATATTGAGGTAAATATGGCTGGCTTTAAAGATGTTGTAGATGCAGTTGGTGGGGTAGATGTTAACAATGATTTAGAATTTAAATATGAAGGATCGCAATTTGCTAAAGGGAATATACATCTTAATGGTACAGAAGCATTAAGGTATTCTCGTATGCGTTACGAAGACCCACGTGGTGACTTTGGCCGTCAAATGCGTCAACGCCAAGTTATTCAAGCTGTAATCAAAAAAGGTGCAAGCGTATCTTCTCTGGCAAGTTACGGTGACGTGTTAAAAGCAATTGAGAAAAATGTTAAAACAAGTTTAACGCAAGACCAAATGTTTGATATTCAAAAGAACTACAAAGATTGCATGCAGAATAGTGAAGAAATCCAAATCCCAGGTGACGGACACAAAGCTGCTGATGGTATTTGGTATTACTACGTTCCAGATGCTGCAAAACAAGATTTAACGAATAAGTTAAGAGCGCATCTTGAAGTGACTAAATAATATGTAATAACCCAACTCCTTTGGAAGGAGTTGGGTTTATTTTTGCATGGATTTATATTAGTATTATATATTGTGAGATTAATAGATGAGGTGAATCGATGAATAAGAAAGCGGTACTTGTCCTTGTTATTTTTGTATTGTTTGTCGCTTCGATTGTGAGCGGTAAATTGTACTGGAATAAGAAGATTGCGAATGCAACAGGGCAAACGAGTGAAGTAACGAAAACAAAGGCTGAAGTGAAAGATAGTGGGGCAAAGAAAGAAGAGAAAAAGGAAGAGAAAAAACAAGATGCGAAGTCATCTTTTAATGAGACATACGCGAAGAACTTGCCAGATGCAGTGAAAGAGAAGTTAAAGAAAGCTGCTGAGGATAAAAAGGCAGTAAATCTTGTTATTGTTGGTGATGAAGGTTCTTCATCTGAAAAAGGTGCTTGGGCAGCTAAGTTAACAGCTAATTTAGAAACTGCTTACGGTAAAGGTTTATGGAATGTGATTGTAAAGGAATATAAGGGTGAAAGCACAGAAGAATTAATTACGAATAAACGTGATAAAGAGATTGCAAAAGAGAATCCAGATGTGATTTTATTTGAACCACCATTTATTACTGATAACGGTAAAACTGGTAATGGTAACTCTGTAGTAAATACACAGAAGTTTGTTCAAGCACTTTCTACTAGTGCAAAGGGTGCTACGATTATGATTCAACCATCAAATCCAGTGTATGGTGCGAAGAATTATCCGAAAGCGATTGAAGCATTAAAGCAATTTGCGGTGCAAAATAATTATACATATATTGATCATTGGGGAGCATGGCCTGATGCAACAACAAAGGCAATTTTACCATACTTACAAGAAGAGTTTGGTTTCCCAAGTGCGAAAGGGTATGACGTTTGGGCGAAACATGTAACTGATTATTTTGTAGCTAAGTAATAAAGGAGAGATAAAAGGTGTACGAGTTCCCGTATACCTTTTCCTTTTATAATTAAGATATCTGAAAATAGTAGGAGGAAAACAATGAATTCAATTTTAATCTGTGGCGGAGCTGGCTACATCGGTTCTCACGCTGTGAAAAAATTAGTAGACGAAGGTTTATCTGTAGTAGTAGTAGATAACTTACAAACTGGTCATGAAGATGCAATTACGGAAGGCGCGAAGTTTTATAATGGCGACCTTCGTGATAAATCATTTTTAAGGGATGTTTTTAAACAAGAAAATATTGAGGCGGTTATGCACTTTGCAGCTGATTCTTTAGTTGGAGTTAGTATGGAAAAGCCCCTTCAATATTATAATAACAATGTGTATGGTGCACTTTGTTTATTAGAGGTAATGGATGAGTTTAAGGTAGATAAGTTCATTTTCTCTTCTACTGCGGCAACGTATGGTGAGGTAGATGTTGATCTTATTACTGAAGAAACGATGACGAATCCAACGAATACGTATGGAGAGACGAAGTTAGCAATCGAGAAGATGCTTCATTGGTATAGCCAAGCTTCAAATTTACGTTATAAGATCTTTAGATACTTTAATGTGGCTGGTGCAACTCCAAGTGGTATTATTGGAGAAGATCATCGCCCAGAGACACATTTAATCCCTCTTGTGTTGCAAGTGGCTTTAGGTCAACGTGAGAAGATTATGATGTTTGGTGATGATTATAATACACCAGACGGTACTTGTATCCGTGATTATATTCATGTTGAAGATTTAGTGGCAGCTCATTTCTTAGGGCTTAAAGACTTGCAAAACGGCGGAGAGAGTGATTTCTATAACTTAGGAAATGGTAATGGTTTCAGTGTAAAAGAAATCGTTGATGCAGTTCGTGAGGTTACAAATCATGAAATTCCTGCTGAAGTAGCACCGCGCCGTGCGGGCGATCCAGCACGTTTAGTTGCCTCTTCTAAGAAAGCAAAAGAGAAGCTAGGATGGGATCCTAAGTATGTAAATGTTAAGACAATCATTGAACATGCTTGGAATTGGCATCAAAAGCAACCGAATGGATATGCTAAATAAATATAATAAGTGAAAGAGAGGGTATCGTCGACAAAATATGTTCGACAATACCCTCTCTTTTTTTATAGGATTTTTGCTATACTAAACTGTACTATAATACATGATGGAAGGAGGAGAATGATGAAAATACTTGTGGTTGATGATGAATCGAGTATTCGTAATTTGATTCGGATGCAGTTGGAGATGGAAGGTTATGAAGTATTGGCAGCGGCTGATGGGAGAGAAGCTTTAGAGCGATGGAATGAAGGGCCGGATGTATTGATTTTGGATGTTATGCTTCCGGATACGGATGGGTATGAGTTGCTTCGTTTGTTCCGTGAGAGGGATAGGGATATTCCGGTGCTTATGTTAACGGCAAAGAG
>Ga0209463_1001410_pt1 | contig 14788 bp, 13 predicted proteins | sample AgamicMgSfrz_FD_187169 | JGI IMG/M metagenome (GOLD analysis project Ga0209463, IMG submission 187169) | Agave microbial communities from Guanajuato, Mexico - Mg.Sf.rz (SPAdes) (version 2) | ecosystem: Host-associated > Plants > Phyllosphere > Phylloplane/Leaf | place: Guanajuato, Mexico... | reverse complement strand
TGTAGTTGGTTGTTGTGTTTGGTTAGATACAGCAGAACCACCTTTTGTTACGAAGTCTTTGCTTACGTATCCAGTTCCACCATTGAAGTTGATTTTAAACCAATCTTGTACTTCACTAACAACTTGTACTGTTTTACCTTTATTTACAGAGCCTAATACTGTATGAGATGTACTTGGGCCTGTACGTACGTTAAGTGAAGAAACGTTTACTGTGTAAGTACCTGTTCCTTGTTGAACAGTAGAAGTTCCTTTTTGATCACCAGTCGTTACGAAGTCACCACTTACATAACCAGTTTGACCGTTTACAGTTACTTTGAACCAACCGTTTTCTTGTCCAATTACTTGTAGTACTTGACCTGATTTCACTTTAGAAATAACATTATGCCCTGTACCAGCACCTGAACGAACATTTAATACATCAGCAGTTACTGTGTATTTTAAGTCAGATTTTGTTTCTACAGTTTTTGTTTCAGTTACAGTCGTTTGAGTTTGAGTTTGTCCATTAATTTCTTTTAGCGCTTCGTTTGAAACTTGTGCATGAGCAGAATCCATACCTGGAACTGCAACACCTACTACAGAAGCTGCTGCTAAACCTGCAATTACTTTTTTCATAAGTTGTCTTTACTTCCTTTCCCTACTATCCTCTTTAAAAAACTTATAAACTTAATACTTTACAATATTATCAAAGTAAAATATTCATTAAGTTCCATTTTTTAACAAGAGTTTTATTTTTCACACAGAGTTCATTTTAAATGCATGAAGTGAATTCCGTGTGAACTTCATGTGAACTTTACCATTAAACTCAATGCTTTTGCAATGATTTTTTCAAATTCCTTATGTATTTCATTGAAAATTCGACATTCCATTCATTATCTTAATATATATTTCTATCCACTTTTAAAAACTCTCTTAATCTAATACAGTGCAATGAATGTATTCCCTAGTAAAGTTCCTTCCATGAAGGATACTCTTATCATGACAAAAAATGCTTTTTTTATCAATAGTATAATATTTTCAGAAAACTATTTTTGATACTATCTATCGTTTCTAAAAGATTTGACGATTTGTAAGATTTAACATCAAAAATTCTGTTTTAATTTGACGAAAAGGCACATTCTACTAAGTATTTTTCTCTATCTATGGAAGTTTTAGGATATTCATATTATCATATATATAGTGGTATTTTAATCCATACAAGTTTTATTGACCGCAAATAATCGGATAAAAAAGGAGGTATATTTATGAAAAATATAATAGATGATCCGATAAATAAAAATATAGAACTGTACTATGCTTTTTTTCAATTCGCTTCATTTATCACCTTACAAAAAATATCAACTATTGAAACACGTAAAAGCGAATTAAAACATCAGATGAAAAATACCGAACAAAAAAATCCTTATTACATATAAAAAAGGTGAACAGATTATATTTCTGTTCACCTTTTATCGTTTCTATATTATTTATAAATTTTCACACGGTTTTCTAATGGCTGAAATTCTTTTTCGCCTGCAGGTACCACTGGTTTACCAAACGGCATTTGCGCAGTAAGTTTCCAGGTTTCTGGAACTGCCCATTCTTTTCTCACTTCTTCATCAATTAATGGATTGTAATGCTGCAATGTAGCACCAAATCCTTCTATTTCTAAAGCTGTCCAAATTGCAAATTGTAACATTCCTGAGGATTGCTGAGACCAAATCGGAAAATTCTCTTTATATAATGCAAAGTTTTCTTGCAGTTCTTCCACTACTTGATTATCTTCAAAGTATAAAACCGTTCCATAACCACTTTTAAATGCATTCATTTTTTCTTCAGTAGATGCAAAGTTATTTTCAGGTACAATTTTTCGTAACGTTTCTTTCGTAATATCCCATAATTTATCGTGTTGTTCTCCTAGCAAGACGACAACACGAGCACTCTGAGAGTTAAAGGCTGAAGGTGTATGTTTTACAGCATGATAAATCACTTCTTGAATTTTCTCATCAGAAACTACTTGCTCTTTACTAATCGCATAAATAGATCTTCGGTCTTCAATTGCTGAGTAAAAATCTTTTGCCATCATAATTCCCTCCAATTTTCATTTGAGGCTTTTTCATATGTATACTTCATATTACGCCTCTCAAAACTTATCATTAATAAGTTTCTAACTTTATACTATCAACAAACAATACTAAACTCAAATAATAACACTCACATATTTTACCTTTTTATTTCATAATGCTAGAAATAAAAAGGCAATTTATTGTTACCGATAATAAGTAACAACAAATTGCCTTTCTTATATGATGATCTAACTCAATATTTTACTTACTTAACTAAGCCAAATGCATAAGACATTAGCTTATTCGTCTCTGTAAAACGCTTCGTTTTACCTTTCGTTCCCATTACAACTGTAATAATACGAGTATCCCCTTGTTTGGCCGTACCCGTAAAACAATACCCTGCGCTATCTGTGAATCCTGTTTTTAATCCGTCTATTCCTTCTATATATAAAGCTTTATTATTTTTATTTAACATATCATTTGTACTTATAACATTAATATTATTAAATGCTAACTGACTTTGACGTAAGTGAGTCACTTCTAATATTTCTGGATAATCTTTTATAAGATGATATGCCAAGTTTGCTACATCAGCAGCTGTCATCTTCGTCTCACTTCCATCAGGTTCCTGTAGTCCTGATGCATTTGCGAATTTAGCATAATCCGACATTTTTAACTGTTTCGCTTTTGCATTCATAAGCTGAACGAAATCTTCCTCCGTTTTTGCCATATGTTCCGCTAACGCCACAGCCGAATTATTTGCTGATTCAATCATTAATGCATGGAACAGATCTTTAACAGTCAATGTGTCATTCACTTGAACTGGGATTCTTGCACCTTCTGTTTGTGCCGCTTTCGCACTCATTTTCACTGGATCTTCCCAGCGAACTTTCCCGTTATGTACATTTTCTAATAAAAGGTACGCTGTCATCATCTTGGACATACTAGCTGGCGCAAAAGCTTCATTTTCATTATGTTGATAAATAATATCTCCATTACTCGCATCGATAATCATAGCTGCTTTTGCATCAATTTCCGGTGGGATGTACTTTGGCGGTACTACCTTTTCAGTTAATCCTGTTTCAGGTAGTTCTGCCACTTGTAAAGGTGGTCCCTCTACACTTGCTGTACTCTTTTGAGTTCCTTGGAATAAGAACCAACATACCCCTAAAATAATAACTAATAGGATCGTTATCCTTCCCCATTTTAACTGCTTCATTTCAAAACTCCTTTAGCAAACCTTTTATACACTCACACTCAACCATAACAACTTTCCCTTTATATCGTCAAGGTAAAAAGCATATTTATTCATCTACAGCAATTATTATTTCAATGTATGTATGTTACAATAACAATACTGAAATATAAGAATATTCAATGATAAAACCTTATAAATAAACTATTTAATAGAAGGGATTCATACAAATGATACTTCCAAAATCTTTAAAATACGGAGACACAATTGGGATTTACTCACCTTCTTCTCCAGTAACCTACACTTCTCCCAAAAGATTTGAACGAGCGAAATCTTTCTTACAACAGAAAGGATTTCACATATTAGAAGGTTCACTAACAGGTCGATATGATTATTATCGTTCAGGTAGCATCCAAGAACGTGCTGAGGAACTAAACGCCTTGATAAGAAACTCTGATGTTTCTTGTATAATGTCAACAATTGGTGGTATGAATTCTAATTCATTATTACCTTATATTGATTATGAAGCTTTTCAAAATAACCCTAAAATAATGATTGGCTATTCAGATGCAACAGCTTTATTACTAGGGATTTATGCAAAAACAGGAATTCCTACATTTTACGGTCCGGCACTCGTACCTTCCTTTGGAGAATTTGAACCTTTTGTAGATGACACATACAAATATTTCTCAGAAACATTACAAAACGATCCGCCTCTTCCTTACAACATAAAACAACCGTTATTTTGGTCAGATGAATTTATTAATTGGGAAGAGAAAACGAAAGAAAAAGAACTTAGACCAAATAATTGGATTTCTGTAACAAATGGACAAGCTACTGGACGTGTTATTGGCGGCAACTTAAATACAATACAAGGAATTTGGGGCAGCTCTTATATGCCATGTATTCAAGAAGGCGATATTCTATTTATTGAGGATAGCTCAAAAGATGCAGCTACTATTGAAAGAAGCTTTTCATTACTTAAAATTAACGGTGTATTTGACAAAGTTTCAGGCATTATTCTTGGAAAACATGAGCAATTTGATGATTGTGGTACAAATCGCAAACCTTACGAAATACTTTTAGAAATACTGCAAAACCAAAGAATCCCTTTACTAGCTGACTTCGATTGTTGTCATACCCATCCGATGATCACTATGCCTATAGGTGTTCAAGTGAACATGGATGTAACCAATAAAACGATACATATTTTAGAAAAATGGAACATATAAAGTGAAACTTTAATTAGCCCTCACCAATTGAGCCGTCCAGCAAATAGCGGAATTAAAAATGCTTATACTATAGGAAGAAAATATAATGGACTTTCCCATTAGACAACATAAAAAAGCTCCGTTATTACAAACGGAGCTTTTCATCATTGGCCTAAATTTTGTATCTTATCTTTCAAATCTCGAACTTGATCAACCGTCTGCATAAGCTCAGAGTTTTTAAATTGCTCTACATCCACTTTTCCTTCTTCTATCTTTGTCATCGCCGTATCAATTAACGTATTTAACTTTTCGTTATATCCGACGATTTGCTGATGAAGATCCTTCGCTACATCAGGTGGCGTTAATTCATTGAAAGCGGGTATATCTTGTTTAATTTCACTAAGCTTCGTTTCTAATTCTTTTCGAGCTTCGCTATCATTAACGGCCTTTTCAGCTAATGCTGGTGCATCATTTGCAAATGCACTTATTTCATTTACATAGTCCGTCGCTTTTTGCGCATAATCTAGGGAGTTCTTTCCTTCCTCTACTAGTGAACATCCCATTAATCCAATTGAGGCTATACATGCTAATAAAATTGATTTTATTTTCATTTTAGGCTCCCTTCGTCTTTATAATTGTCTGCAATTTTCTCTATCATAACTTCTAGCTAAATTACTTAAAACCTTTTTTCAAATAGCTATTTATCCTCTTACATGCCCGATTACAGTTACAACATCTATTTCTATATGTACGCTAATAATATCTTCAATTATATCCATATATCCTTGTCCTATAGCTGTTCCATAGTGTAATGTAAGCCCCTTCTTTTCATACACTGACTTTGGCACTGAAAAAATAAATCTCCTCAAGTTCCTTTCATCAGCTGGTTCCATAATTAAAACAATCCCATCCTCATCAAACATATACGCTCGCCCTCCAACTTTACATTCACTATGGCTCAGTATTGCCTTGGTTAGCAAAATTTAAAACATAATAAGTTAAGATACATTCTGTTTAATCGTAAAGTGAAACTTTAATCAGCCCTCACTGGCAGCGAGGCCCCAACCTAACTTCTTTGCTTTCGCTCAATTTTGAGATGGGGTTTTACTGCCCGGCAAATAGCGGGATAAAAATAAAAAGCATTCATTCTTTTTTATTAAGAATGAATGCTTTTTAAAAAATCAATTTCTAACTCTAGCATCTTTTTTTGACGAGGTTTTACTTTTCTTACGGGAACTCCCGCATAAATATACCAATCATCTAAACTCTCTTTTACCATACTCATCGCACCGACTGCCGTGCCTTCTCCTATAGTTACATTTGGAAAAATAATAGAATCAGCACCAATAATCGCATGTTTTTTTAAAATAACTTTTTCTGTTTTCACATTCCTATATTGATTCAGGACGGTTGGCCCCATTAATGTATTTCCACTGAAATCATCAAGTACTGCATATATTATTGTTTTAGCTGAGATATTTGCAAAGTCATGCATTTCAATTCCAACTTCTCCTCCATATAACGCTGTATACGCTGATATATGCGAATAACTTCCAATTGTGATTTTGCCACTTAAAATGCAAAAATCATCAATTCTTACATGATTACCAACTGATATAACACCTGGATTATATATACTTGCTTTTTTACTAATCAATACATTTTTCCCAACAGACAAAAAACCAATTTTCTTTAGTTCTTCTAAACTATAAAAACTATTCATCTGCCCAAACCACCTTCTGCCCTAAACAGCTTACAATTTGTTCTACTATTTCTTTCGTCATTCCTTCCCATAAAGGTAAACTTACTATTCGTTTTGCTATTTTATTCGTTTTTGTTAAATCTGTAGATTTATAGTTTCTAAAAAGTACTTGTTGGTGGCAAGATGGTGAAAAGTATAATCTAGCTTCTATGTTCTGTTTTTTCAGTTCTTCTATTACTTGTATGTTGTGAACTTCTTCTGGACAAAGAATAGGCATAAATTGTTGAATAACTACTTCTGTCTTTTGGACTTGCCACCCTTTTTGTATTAACCTAGTATTTTGTAACAACTGTTTATACCATTCAGAAATACGAGTGCGTTCTTTTAATTTTTGATCCCATTTTTTCATAGTTGCAATCCCAATAGCGGCTGCATATTCAGACATTTTACAATTAAACCCCATCATCGTACATTCACGATTTTTATCAAATCCGAAATTCCCCATTCTTTTAATACGTTGTATATCTTCTTCATTTTTACTATATATAAGCCCTCCTTCACCAATTCCGAAAGGCTTTGTTGCATGAAAACTATATACGATCATTCCACTAAAATCCTGTCCATAATGCATACTTCCATTCATTAATCCGAATCCCGGTGCCGCATCTACGACAACCGGAACACCCCTCTTCTCTAATTCTTCATATTCTTCTAAGTTCATCCATGATCCAAAAGTTGCGTACGGGACAACAATCGCAACCTCTTCTTTTAATTCTTCAACTTTATCCAAAAGTACTGTTTTATCCATATACCAATCATCTATTGAAATATCAATAAAATAAGGTTCCAATCCACACCAAATAGCCGCTAATGGAGTCGCAGGGAATGTAAAACTAGGCATGAGGGCATACTTTCCTTTTTTTCTTTTCTTAAGTTGAATGGCCGCCATTAACCCTAACGTTGCGTTTGCTACTGTTGTAACAGCTCCCCTGTTCTGAAAAAAATCCGACATAATTATTTCTTCAAAACGTTGATTTATGGGTCCATAATTCGTATATATATGAGATGTATCAATTTCCTTCAATTCTTCCAAATACTCAATTACAGGTACAGTTGAAGCACGTAAAAAAGGAATATTCTCCATATCTATCTATTCCTTCCTATCATTTTCGGACAATATAGAGCATATCTGTTTCAGATAGTCCAAATTTCCTAGCACTTTTCATTCCTTGTTTTTCAGCTATGTTATATAATTCTACCTTAAATCCCGCATTTATTAATCGTTGAATGAATCCTGATTGATTATAAATTCGCACATGATCTTCTTGACCAAAAGCTAATTTCCTCAATTGTGGAGTTACAATTAATTCATTCTCTATAATAGAATCCACATTCATTACGATTGGTACTTGAATAATTCCCCATCCACCTGGCTTTAGAACCCTATATAACTCTCGCATTGCTTTGTCATCATCAGGAACGTGTTCTAATACGTGGCTACATAAAATCACATCAAAAGTATTACTATCATATGTAATTCTTGTAACATCAATTTCCTTCATTAGTGGATCCTTTGGCTCTAAATCCCCACATACATACATAATATTTTTATACTCGTTAAACCAATCTCTTAAATTTGCTTCAGGTGCAATATGAAGTATAGTATATTTTCTACTTAACAAGTCCGTTTCTGCTTCAATGTACGCACGATACAATCTTTCACGATCCATCGAACTACAAACTGGACATATCCCTGTATCTTTATTCCACATCTCGAATTTATATTTCGGAAAATCATAATGTGCTGGCCATGGGGAAAATTTTTCAAATTGTTGATTGCAATATTGACAATAACAACATTCTTTCTCAAACATATGAGCAACTAGCTTGTTTAACCCTTTTTCTATCTTTTCATTATAAATTTTATCTAGTTCGCCATTTCTTATTGCATCCTTAACTATAAATCCCGCATTTTCTAAACAATAAGATAAGCTCTCTTTATAATCTCTTTCAGAACTTAAAAATCCACTATTATACGCATCTATAATTAATTCAATCCATTCTTCAATTGTCATTAAAATAAAGTGCATTTGTTTTTGATTTTGTCCACTATGTTGTCTAAAATAACTGAGAGGTTCTTGTATATAAACTACTTTTCCTCTCCTCATCATATCTAACCAAGTTGCAATATCGTTAATAGCAGAATACGCCTTCCCTTTAAAATACCCAAACCTCCCTTCAAACAAATCTCGATTAAACAGAACAGTTGTCGGCTCACCAACTATATTTTTTAAGTTTTTTAATATATAATTCCCTAATTCTTTTCCTTCAAAAAGTGTAGTTTCTTTCGCAATTTTCATATTCAATGTTGTAGGTGGTAATATCTCCCCATTCTCATCAATCAGTTCACGATATGACGTCACAAATGAAATATTTTCTAACTTCAAAAAGTATTCCATCATTCTCTGGATTTTTTCATGGTGAAATAAGTCATCATCTAATAAAAAGTTTATATACTCTCCGTTCGCAAGTTCTATACACTTATTAAAGTTTTCAGCAACTAACGGTGTTTCATTTTTAACATATGTAACACAATCATATTCACGTAAATACGGTTGAATCATAGCATTGACTTCATTATTTGTACTGTCGTCAGAAATAACAATTTCAATATTTTCATATGTTTGATTCAGAGCGCTGTTGAGTGCCAATTCCAAGTAATAAGGTCTATTGTACGCTGGAATCAGTATACTTACTTTCGGTAATGAAGAATTATTATTTATATGTTGTTTTTTCTTTTCTATGTTTATTTTCTTTCCCCTAATTTTTTGATAATAGTCTAATGTATATAATATCGATGATGGAACTATCCTTCTTGCATAATCTAGAAAATTAGTTATCGCTTTGTCTAACTCTTTTTCGGTGGATAAGAAACCATATTTTTCTCCTGCTATAATACTATGTGAAAAATCTTCTAATCCATCCATCATTTTATTAGATTCATTTAGCTGTTGATCTTGGTGTAATCGAAAGTAACTAAGTGTCTCTGCTATATATACTGCTTTTCCTTTACTTAATAAAGATAACCATGAAGCTATATCTACGTTGCATAGATACCTCCTCTTATCAAAAATCCCATACGGTTCTTGTAAATCATTTTTACGAAATAAAACTGTTGTCGGTTCTCCGATATAATTTTTTTGATCTATAATTACCCTATTCCCTAATTCTGTTCCCTCTATAATCATATCCTCTTCAAATAAACGAACAGTTGAATAAATATGGCGTAGTTCTTCTCCTTTATCATCAATTACTTGACGATGAGATGTTACAAGCTTAATTTCATTATCTAGATCATTGAAAAAATACTTCATCATTTTTTCAATTTTATTCACATGAAATATATCATCATCCATTAAAAAGTTTATATACTCTCCGTTCGCTTCATTAAATAACATTAGCGCATTTTCAAATTGTCCGAGAGTTGACCTGTTTTTTATATAAATAATATTTGAATGATCACATAAGTATTTTTGTAACACCTTTTCTGTTTCATCATTCGTACTATCATCTCCAACTATAATTTCTATATTAGGGTACGTTTGTTCTAACACACTACATAACGCCTCTTCAAAGTAGCGAGGACGATTATATGTAGGAATTAAAACACTTACCAATGGAAGTTGATCTACCATCTCTTCAGTTCTTTCAATACGAGTTCCCATTTTACTCTTTCACCTCTTCGCATATTATTTATATACGCGACACAAAAATCACATTACTTTAACTGTATGGAGCCTATATACTTTTATGCAAACATGAAATAAAATATCATACTTTTCGTTCCTGAATAAACATATTTAATAACGCAGACATTTTATTTGCACCTTTTTTATTCATATGATCACTATCATAAAAATCATCATCACAAAATAATGGTGAATCAAATAGATCTATAATCCGAAAAGAATATTGAGTTTGAAAATCATTTATAACTTTATAAAAATCTTCTTTTAATTTCTTACTACTACAATTGAAATAATGTGAAGTAACTGGGAATACAACAATTATTGGTTTTATATCATGTTTTAACAGTAGTTCTAAATATTTTTTAAAAATCGTTTTATTTTCAACTAAAGTATGAGGATATGACAACTTAGCATGCGAAGTTGCTCTTATTTTGCCGTGTTCTTCAAAAGGAATGTGAAGAGGAGTGGTATTCCATTCAGCATTTATCCAGGGCAGTATCAATGATTCATCTTTTAGTTCGTCTAATAAAACATATTCAAAATGCAAATTAAAAATAGAAAAAAGTGGTTTCGGGGTATCTAGATGTGCGAATCCATCAGTGGGTAGAGGAGAATGAACTACAGTATGATGACCGTCTTGAAACAATGGATAATATACTTTGTGAATTCTATATGATTCAGATGATAACGACATATCAAAGTAAAACGAGAAATAAGCTATTCCTATCAAACAATATTGAAATGAATGATCGTTTGATAGAAGTTGTGACGCTATTAAATAATCATAGTATAGATCTTGCGATGGAAGTGTTAATTTCATTGACTTTTTTAAGAGGAGCTCCGTACTTATGCCACAATGCGGATAAGACAAACCTGTCGCAAACAATTCATACGTCGGATCACTCTTTGCTTTTTTCATAGAAATGTATATAGACATAAGATCCGGATTTATTTGATATATAGAAATCAATTTATTCTTCCATTCATACATGTATTTTGTTAAATTAATAAGTTTTGAACTTTGCACGCCTCTGTTTCTCAATTCATTTGTAAGTTTTTCTGCATCCACTCTCCAAATGATTATATATTGAAAAGAATTTTCTATATGAACAATATCTGTAACGTCTACAACATGAACTATTGTTTTACATTTATTTTTGTCTAATACATTTCGAATCCGCCCCTCTGATAATTCATCACTTAAAATAATAATTTTATACTGCCTCTCCATGTACATCCCCTCCATTATATGTATAATATGAAATTCATTTTTCATTCGTAACAATCATATACATCTGCAATCCAACATGAAAAAGAATAGAATATTCATTTCAAAACAAAAAAATAGCTTCACCATTTGGCTTAGCTATTTTTACAATTATTACTTATTCAAACTATATTCCTTTATCTAGTTCATAAAGCTTTCGATACTTCTCATTTTCTGTAAGAAGTTGTTCATGACTACCTTGCATTACGATTTGACCACGATCAAGGAATATAACTTCATCTACATGTTCAATTCCTACAAGATGGTGTGTAATCCAAATAACTGTCTTTTCTTCCGTTGCAGAAAACATTGTTTCGATTAAAGATAATTCTGTCTTTGGATCTAAGCCAATCGTAGGTTCATCAAGTACAATAATTGGCGCTTCTTGCATTAGCGTTCTAGCAAAAGCAACCCGTTGTCTTTCCCCGCCAGAAAACCTTTTTCCCATTTCATGCATTTTTGTTTGTAGTCCATCTGGAAGAGAAGCAATATGCGAAGCTAATTGTGCTTTCTCTAACGCTGTCCATATCTCTTCATCTGTAGCCTCTGGTTTGCCGATTCGCACATTATTTCCAATTGTCGTATCGAATAAATGTGGCTTTTGATTCAATACAGAAATATATTTTGCTAAAAGATTCGTATGAGCATGTTCACTATTCAATAAAACTTCACCATGTAACGGGCTTATCGCACCTGTTAACAGTTTTAATAAAGTAGATTTCCCTGTTCCGCTTCTTCCTAAAATGGCGATTTTCTTCCCTGCTTTTATTTGTAATGATACGTCTTTCAATACAAATTCATTACTATCTGGATAACTATACGATACATGATTTAATTCAATGTCTATATGTTTTGATGCAACATAATCTTTATCTTCATGTAATTCCTTTTCATCCTGCAAAACATCATTACCTTCTACTTGATTGAGACGATGAGCAGATTCTACATATGATGGAATTCGATCGATTGCATCTGAAAGAGGAATAAGCGCGTTTGTGACCGATAACGTCATTAAGACGAAAGCCGCAATAACGGTAGGTGCAATCTGTTCACTGGCTGCCTCATTTCCAGTCCATATGATCATTGAAATAACTACAATCCCCACTACTAATTGAATGATACTATCTCGAATATGATTCCAGCGCTTCATTCTTTTCTCCGTTTTTAACAACTGAGCATTTTGTTCTACATACTTATCAATGAATTCATCTTTTCTACCACTTGCTTGCCAATCAGATAATCCAAAAACAGCATCTGTTAGTTGTTGATACAAACGGCTTCTTCCTTGCTTTAATGTAACATGATGTTGCTTCATTAAAAGTAATGATACAAGTGGAAGAAGAAAAACGATAATAGCCAACATACTTGCTGCAATAAGTGCAAACATCACGTCAAATGCACCGATAACAAGTACGAATATGCTATATACAACTAATGCTAATATGCTTGGAAATATTGTACGTAAATATAGGTTTTGCAAATGCTCTATATCTTCGGATAATACCCCTAACATATCACCCGTTTGAAATCGCGAACGGAAAAATAACGCCTGTGGTTCTACTATCCTATATAGTTTCGTTCTCATTTTTTCTAATATGCGTAGTACAACGTCATGTCCGACTAAACGCTCTATATAATGAAACACAGCTTGTCCTATACTAAACGCACGCGTTGCAACGATAGGAACATATACAGCCATTACATTTTCTGGTCTAAGAGCAGATTTAGAGATTAAATAACCTGAAATAAAAAGTAGCATCGCACCTGAACTAACTCCAAGAAGACCAAGGAAAATAGTTAAAGTCATTCTACTTTTATTTTGCTGTATATAAGGTTTAATCCAGTTACTCATCTCTATCCCTCTCTTTCCTTTGAAAATGTAATGCCTCATTCTTTAAAAGTTCTTCATATGTTCCACTCTCTATCATTTTCCCTTTATTTAAAATAAGAATATGATCCATCTGTTTCATCCAGTGAAGACGATGTGTTGCAAGAAATACTAATTTACCTTCAAACAGACGTAACATCGATTGCTTTATTTCAAATTCAGTTTCAATATCAAGATGTGCTGTAGGTTCGTCTAATAAAATAATTGGCTTTTTACTTAAAAGTGCACGTGCCATTGCGACACGTTGTTCTTGTCCGCCACTAAGCATACGCCCGCCTTCTCCAATTCTTTCGTACAGCCCATTTGGAAGCGATGTAACGAGTGAATGAAGACCCACTTCATTAATGACTCTTTCCACTTCTTCATCAGTTGTATTTGTTTCATAGAAACAAATGTTATCTTTTAATGAAAGCGGGAAAATATAAGGTTGCTGCGGAATATAAGCAATATTCTTTTGCCAATCTTCACGAGTAGCCCCGTCAATTTCCACACCATTTACTATCATCTTTCCACCCGAAGGAGTTAAAAATCCTGCTAATACGTCGATTAACGTCGATTTCCCCGCCCCACTTTCACCAATTACACCTATAGTGCCACTGCCTTCCCAAGTAAAGTTAATTCCTTCTAATATTGCCTTTTCAGATTCATCAATCTTTACTTTTACATCTTGTAATTTTAAGTTACTTGTGGAATTCCATATGATATCGACATTTGATTCTTTCGTTTCTATTTCTTTTTGTTGCTGTAAAATCTCTTCTATTTGCTCCATTGCAAGTTGCCCATCTAACGTAGCATGATAATTTGCTCCAACTTGTTTAATCGGCAAGAAGTATTCCGGAGCTAAAATTAAAATCGTAAGGGCTGGCAATAGTACAATTGTCCCGTCTATTAAACGTATCCCTAATCCGACCGCCACAAATGCGATTGATAAACTCGTAAAGAAATCTAATGCAAAAGAAGAAAGAAAAGCAACTCGCAAAGTACGCATCGTTGCTTTTCTATACCTTTTACTTACTTTCTCAATCTTTCCTTCATGCTGTTTACTTTTACCTAAATACTTTAATGTTTCTACCCCTTTTAACGTATCTACAAAGTGATTAGAAAGAACACGATATGTTTCATATTGGCTATCCGCCATTTTCTGCGCTGCTAATCCTAGTAGGATCATAAATATAATTACGATAGGAATCGTTACAACTAAAATGACTCCAGACTCAATATCTAGCGTAAAAACATATAGTACAATTAGCCCCGGTACGATACTACTTCTAATCATTTTAGGAATTGTTAATTCAATATATGTTTTAAATTTCTCAATACCTTCTATCGATAAGGTAACCAGATGACCTGTTCCAGCGGTTTGAACATACCGTGGACCTAATGTGAAATACGCCTCTATTAATTGTTTTCTCAGTAGTGACCCTGTTTTTTCAGCAAAACGTTCAACTAATACTTGCGATATGCGAACCAGCATGTGACGAACTGCAAACGTGATTCCAAAATACACCGTTTCATTTAACACAGATTGCACTGTTTCTCCCTGAAATAAAAACGTAATAGCCCGCGCTAAAAACACTGTTTGTGCAATAATACTAATAGCTTCTAAAACGCTAATGATTGTTAACACTACATATAAAACTCGGCTACCAGGATACGACGGAAGTCCTCTTTTTCTTTTCATTAGTACTCCAAATCTTTATCTGACTTAACAGGTTGTCTAAACACATAGAAACT
>Ga0209463_1001408_pt1 | contig 14789 bp, 13 predicted proteins | sample AgamicMgSfrz_FD_187169 | JGI IMG/M metagenome (GOLD analysis project Ga0209463, IMG submission 187169) | Agave microbial communities from Guanajuato, Mexico - Mg.Sf.rz (SPAdes) (version 2) | ecosystem: Host-associated > Plants > Phyllosphere > Phylloplane/Leaf | place: Guanajuato, Mexico... | reverse complement strand
CAAAAGCTAACTTTAATAAAGAAGATTTAGAAACCTTATTGAGGAGATATGGACCTATTAAGCAGTGTTATGTGATTTCTTGGGATGAAGATGTAGATGGCAAAGAGATGCCATTATCATCTGCTCTGGAGCATACAGTAGGTCTTGGTATGCCTTCAATCATTTCCTGCATTCCAGGAAAGCTTGCATACTTTGAGTCCGAACAAGGGTATGGTGCACCGCCTAGATACGTCTTAAAAAGAAATACTTAGGTAATTTATCTTTCTGGTACTAAGGGGGAGAATGGTAATGTTAGGACTTGAACGTGGTTTAGTAAAACTCGAACCTTATAATGATAAATGGAGTAAGTTATTCGACGAAGAGAGGGAATTGTTATCGTCTCAATTAAAGGAACTTATTATCGCAATTGAACATGTGGGAAGTACGTCTATTGAGGGTCTCTTTGCTAAACCAATTATTGATATTGCAATTGGTGTTAGCTCTTTGAATGTAATTATAGAATTAAAAGAAAAAGTAAAGGCAATTGGGTATGTTGAAGTGCTAGTGAGTATAGATGGTAAACATGTTTTTGCAAGGTACAAAGAAAAGAAAATCACTCATTTTCTACATATAATGAGATACAATCAGAACCTATGGCTAGATCAAATTTCCTTTAGAGATTATTTACGATCAGATCCTGATGCAAAGATAGAGTATATAAAAATAAAAGCAGAACTTGCAAATAAATATCCTAATGATGTTGTTTCATGTACGAATAAGAAAAAGAAATTTGTTGATGACATACTAAAAAGAGCGAAGAAATTGCAATGAAGAAAATTAATTCTATTAGGGTTGATCCAGCAATAAAAAGGCTGTTATCTTAAGAAGTAATTTATAAAAAAGACCGTTCATAATTTTATAAATTATGGACGGTCTTTGACTTGCTTATTAATCAATCTTGACTAAACGTAAATCGTTCTTGATAGTTTCTATCGCTGCCTTTTTCCTTCCATGTGATCACTACTTCTAGCTCTTTGGCCTTTTCAGAAAGTGGAAAATTCGCAAATTGGAAAGGATGTTCGGCATTTTTACTTAGGGTTTCTCTTTCTGTATTCACAATTCCGTATTTGGTAGTCGTGTTTTCTTCATCTCTAAAAAGTTCAACTTTCACATCAGTTGCATCATTTTTAGTATTTTGAATGGTTAATCCATAAGTTTGATAAACACCTTTTTTAGGTTTCATATCTTCTGGATGACTGTCTTTTACTTTATCGATTTCGACCGTCCATTGTTCTGACTTTTGAGTAGTAGGGAGTTGATCAAACGTTAGTGCATTTGCTTTTATTGTAGTACTGAAAGCGAAAACCATAAGAGCAAATGAAAACAACAACAAAGACTTTCTCATAGCTATTCCTCCAATTAAGTTTAGTTCAACCTATTTTCCCCTTGATTCACGGAAATATGAGGATAAATTTAACACGTTATTTTGGTTATCTTTTAAAATCATCGTACTCCCTAATACCATGAAAAAGATACAAGGTTTTATACAAAAATACGGCGTTCAGTTTTTCCTAAAACTTTGTTACATCAACGATGCATAAAATCATGTATAAACGAGAAAAAGAAAAAACAAAAAAGCCCTTGTGCGCCAAGGACTCGTTTTTTTATGTGTCTTCCGGAAAGAGACCTTATGTAAACTAGATCTGTATATCGTATACATAGTTAATTGTCTACTTTTTAAGCTTAAGCATCTCTATGTACGTTCATTTTATATCGCTTTTTTAACCAAAAATAAAGAATGAATTCGCTGATAATAAAAATAAGTACACTTATAAATGTGGTTGCTAAAAATTCGAAGATATTGAGTATAGACATAGAGTGGCCCCACCACCAATATCTAAAATTTGTTCCGAATAAAACGAGATGGATAAAGAGAGAAATTGCTTGAACTTCTCCTATTGATCTATTTGATTTCATAATAAGTATCTTTCCAATAAAGAAACTAATTATAAAAGATAGAACAATGAATACAAAATAAAGAGAACTAGCCAATAAGGCTTCTTGCGGTGAATACATTGTAACCCTCCTTTTATATACATTATTTTACCATTAATTATAATTAAAGGAAGTTAGTTTTTATATTAGGAATTGATACCGATAACTGTGATTATGGTAACTAACTTTATATGAAATATACATATATTCTTGTGAAGCTTTTGATATATACTTGAATTAAAAATGTATATAGAACCCCCTGGAGGTCTTATGTTAAAGAATTTATTTAAGAAAAAAATCACTGAAAAAGAATTCTGGTCTTGGTTTGAAAAAAATAGCGAAGATTATTTCCAATTAGACGAAAAGAACTATGATCTTTTATTTAACAAATTGGGCTTACAATTATCCAAGTATCATAAAGATTTAACTTTTGAATTCAGTCTAGAAATGAACCAAGGAAAAAGAGAATTTATTATCAGTGCAGAAGGAATGGTTTCAGCGTTTCCTGCTGTCATAAAGCTGGTAGAAGAAGCTCCAAGCCTCGAGAAATTTAACGTTGTAGCGTTTAGACAAAGACAGAATAGTGAACAAGAAATTTATTTTGAAGATATTGTTTTAAATACAGAAGATATCTTCTTTACGTATAGAGAAAATAAACAAATGGATTGTTTAGATATTGTTATTTACATTAAAGGATATAGCGAAGAAAATGATCAGTTTATTGCTGCAACGTTTATTATGCTTGATAGTTTAATTGGTGAATATGATGTAGGTGTAAAACTTGGTGAAATAAATTTTGAGCCATATCAAGAAGAGAAAGAGGCACAACCTATTCTAAATTTAGTTTCTCTAGTTGATAAATTGTGAGTAAAAAGAGCGTAAGTTTTTTGATAAACTTAACGCTCTTTTATTTCCGATAATTCGTTATATGTAAACTTGCTCTGCACCTAACATAAATTTAAAGTAGATATCTTATTCATTTTTAAAGGCAAGCCATTCTTGTTGGCTTGCCTTATTTTGTGCTATTTTTAGTTCATTTTATAATTTTTCTACCGCATATAATAACAATACTTCCACATTCCTTTTGCCTAATTCCTTGGCTTTTTGCTGCAACTCTTCTTTCAAATCACTTGTTACTCTCACCCGTACAACTTCTAAGTCGCTATCAATATAAATCCCACGGCTACGTTTATTAATCTTCCCTGAGACAAGAACCGACTCTAATAACTCCACGATTTCTTGTGCTGATTCTGTCAGTAACACGGGTTTAATTTCAATGATAAATTGCTCTTTCTCTTCTTGGGGTGTAACCCTCATATTGGTCGGGCTTAGGTACTGATATAATAAATCCATGAGCTTATAAAGCTGTGATTTCGCGTAGGCTGTTTGCTTAAAGGCAAATGTAGCATAGCCTTCTTTAATAATCATTTTTTTCGACTCAATGGTATAGGCTGCTTCAAAGCCTTGATGGAGTAATTCCTCCAACGTTAATTCTTCATGTTTCTCTGTAATCGCCATAATCGGATCTTCTACCGAGATAATACGGGCGAACTCTTCTTTTTCGTGGTGCTTGTTCACAAAAAGTTGAAATAACGCCATGTTTTTCTCCGCATGATAAAAATGACGCTTACTCGGTTTGCGTCCGACTTCGTGCGTGCGCTTAAACTGGCCTAGATCTTCTTCATGGACAAAATAACAATTCATACCCCGGTATTCTGCTTGGAACGCAGGCAAGAGTTCTTGTTTAATGTACTTAGTAACGGTATTGACCGAGATATCGAGTTGCTGAGCGACTTCTTTTGTCGTAAGTCCTGGCTTTTTTAATTCTTCTTTTAACCGAATCACATCTTCTAAATCAAATTCGTAACGACCTTCGATATGCCAGTCATCTTTATTAATCGGGTGTAATTTTCCTTGTTGAATGTATGTATAAATGGTTTTCTTCGATGAAATAGCTAACATATTCATAACATCTTCAATGGTAATGATTTTACTAGGATTATCGATCATATAACACAATGCATTTCTTTATGTTATCTAATAATCTATTATATTATATTAATACAAAGTTACAGATTAAAAGTTTTTATAATATATGTGTAAAAGGTATAACTAACTTATAAAAAGTTAAGTTATATCATTTACTCTTAATGATGACAAATAGATCATTTTTCTACAAGATAGGTAAATGCTAACACTATTTTTTATAAAGTATGTTTAGTTTTACTTAATGGTATGACAGAAAGTGAAACTAAACATAATTGGTCTTATGTAAACTAGAAATGAATATCATATACAGTCTAAAAAAGAAAAAGCTACTGTGCCTCACGAACAGTAGTTTTTTCTTATCCAGAATCCAAAATCCATAAAATGGGTTTAGAATACCAAAGGTCGGAGGGTATTCTAATTACATTTTGTTCCAACTATCTAAAAAATATACGAACAGCAAATGAAAAAAGAAAAAAGAATTGTACATGGTTGGAGTTTCCACGCTCTTTTGTAGTTTGCTCAACATATAGAATGTTATTCATTATTGCAAGTATGCAATGATCTAAAATTGAATATGACATATTGTCTATAAAGGTAAATTACTTTTTATACGTTCATAAAGGTTTATTTTGTTGACTAAATAGACGCTCTGTCACTTGATTCTACATAGTCTCAAAAGGTGTACCTTTTGGGACTATCTATATTGGACAAACCTGAACAGTAACAAAATAAAAGGCTACATCATTATGAAATGATGTAGCCTTTTATTTTTAAGTATTAGATGAAATTTGTAAAAATATAATCAGTTTCTCTACAAATATATCATATTCATATGATCAATAAATAAATTTTTTTAGGGTTTCTGCATTTGTATAAGCGTAACATTTTTTATGCAGTACGTATTATTTAGCAAAAGCCCTTTTTTTAGTTGTGCTTCGGAAAAAGTCATTATGGGAACTTACTTATAATAAATTGCACTTAATAAAACTGGCCAAATAACTATTTTATATATATAACATTATATATCGTATTAAAATATGTTAGAAGATATTACACATTTGTTGTGCGAATTATCAGATAATTATACTGTGTAGTATATAACTTTTACATTTCTTACATAAAGGAGATAGATAACTATGAAACTAAAAAAAAATTTAGGAATAACTATCATATCAGCTACATTATTACTTTCAGGAATAGGCATATCTGCTGATGCAACAATAACTAATTCCCAAACAGTTGTAAGTCATTCAGAGAAAAAAGATTTGCCAAATATAAAAATTCTAGCCACTGGTGGTACAATCGCGGGTTCTTCTGATAGTGATACGGATACTACAGGATATAAAGCTGGGGCTCTTGGTGTAGAAACATTAATAGAGGCTGTTCCGCAAATAAAAAAAGTAGCCGATGTTAGTGGAGAGCAAATTGCAAATGTAGGAAGTCAAAACATGGATAATTCAACTTTATTAAAATTAGCAAAACGAATTAATACTTTATTAGCATCGAAGGATGTTGATGGAATTGTAGTGACACATGGAACAGACACTTTAGAAGAGACAGCTTACTTTCTAAATCTGGTAGTAAAAAGTGAAAAACCTGTTGTTATTGTTGGTTCAATGAGGCCAGCTACAGCTATAAGTGCAGATGGTCCCTTAAACTTATATAATGCAGTGGAGATTGCTTCTAGCAAAGAAGCTAAAAATAAAGGTGTATTGGTAACTCTAAACGATCGAATTGGTGCAGCTCGCTATATAACAAAAACAAATACAACCGCAACAGATACATTTAAATCCTCGGAACAAGGATACGTTGGAGAAATTGCTGGGGGTAAGGTAGTATTTTATAATGAACCTACGCGTAAACATACGACAAAATCAATATTTAATGTGTCAAAACTTGATAAACTGCCTCAAGTAGACGTTCTTTATACATATCAAAATGATAATAGATATCTTTATGATGCTGCTGTAAAAGCAGGGACAAAAGGAATAGTAGTAGCAGGGTCGGGAAATGGATCAATGTCTGATGCTGCTCTAGAAGGTGCTAAAGATGCTGTTAAAAAAGGAGTAGTCATTACTAAATCTAGCCGTGTAGGAAGTGGAATTGTGACTCATGAAGCTTCAGATGATAAAGATAAGTTTGTTACGTCTGATTCGTTAAATCCCCAAAAAGCGCGTATTCTCTTAATGCTTGCTCTAACTAAAACGAAGGATCCTAAAAAAATCCAGGAATATTTTAATGAATATTAATTAATCAAAAAAATCCTTTGCTGATATAGGTAAAGGATTTTAACATTAACAAGCTTGCGTATTTTGATAATGGCTATATTGAAATCGTTGATCCAGTAGCAACAGGTAAAACTTTGGGCAAAACACCAGTTGGGTTTTTTAAAGTGGTGAACAAGATTAAAAACCGCCCTTACTATACAGGACATATTCCTAGGGGCGATTCTTGCAACCCATTAGGAAAACGTTGGTTAGGATTAAATGCAAACGGTACGTATGGTGATACATACGGCATTCACGTCAATAACAATGAAAGCAGCGTTGGAAAATACGTGAGTCAAGGTTGTGTGAGAATGCATAATGCAAATATTGAAAAGCTTTATGATAAAGTTCAAGTAGGCACACCGGTTGCTATCACTTATTCCTATAAGAGCTTTGTTGATTTGACAAGCGTTTATGGTTATAAGTTCAAAGGATACAAGTTGAAAAATAATTAATACTCAAGGAGTATATCATAAAATGATATGCTCCTTTTTATATAATCAAAAATACTAATGGTTATTTACTGTGTGTCGAATATTCCCCGTAGTAAAGGACCTAATCTTTCAAAATAAATTTTACTTTCATGAGCATCTGATGAGATATTAGTCACATCGTATCTACCTACAGAGGTTCTTGTTTCAAGAGGTCCAGTTACTCCCATTGCAGAATGGTGGTTAGCTAATTGGTATGGTACAAGTAAAGTGGTATCCAAACGTGAGTACCAAACAATTACTCCAAGATGAGGTTGCTTTAGATTATATTCATGGCAGGCTTTTAAAGCCTCTTTATATAACCCCGTATTAGTAAAAGCATTTGAAGGAAGAGCTGCAGCCATACAAAGCCAAGTTGATAAAGCATCCCGAGGATACTCTTCATTTTCTACATCTTTTGCATATCTCTGTAGTGCATGAGCTAATGCAAAACAGCCTAGCGAATGGGAAACTGCCGTTCCATGCATTTCTGAATTTGATAAATGATGTAAAAAAGGCACAAGATAATCGCCAGCTTGTTTAGCTCTGCCCTCTAATTCTCGCCATGCTATAGCAGCAAATATAAGGGCTGCATATTCTGTATTTGATCCTAATATACCAATTATTGTGTTTGTTATGTATCGCTTATCATCATCTGTTAATGAAGTATCATAAGCTAATATATATGCATTGCCATCTGCATATTTGTTATTTTCAGAAGTGTCTTTAAAAAGGTGCGCTTGACTTTCAAAATCTTTATAAAGAGAGAATGCAGCTTCTGAACTACCATCATAAAAAGCACCATGGACAAAAAGAAAATTATAGTTGTTATCTAAGTTAGGACTATTCACGTCAACTTCATTTAATATTCCTGTTAATTTATTTAACTTATATAACTTAGGATGAATTGTTTTTGAAATAGGTCCAAAAACTTCTCCCCATACATACTCAACTAGATCAAGTAATATTATGTTACTATTAATCATTATTCTTGTAGCTTCTACTGAGTATTCAATTCCTCTGTTTGCTAATAATTCACCAATACGTCCCATACTATCTAAACAATTAGTTGCTCCTTGCAGAATTGTCCCTATGTCTTTTTCTAAATTTCCTATTACATTTTTCCCAAATTTCTCTATCTCTTTCACTCCATCTACAATTGACTTCTCTACTTTAGGTAAGCTTATAGAAAACTTTTTCATTTAAATGTACACTCCTTTAAAAAATGACATAATACCTCACTTATTATGATATTTTTAAAGAGTTTTTATAATTGTATAATATTACCATTATGTAAACGATTCATGTAGAAGCGTAAAAAGGAAAGAGATATCCAGTTATGAATTAACAAATAATGAATCTGTAGTATTTCCCATTAATGAAGAGTTTATTGCTAAACAAATGGCAGATGAATGTGGAGGTCATATTGTAGTCAAAAACGCTACGTTTAAGGATTATATTAGTTAAGGAGAAAGATGAAATAATTATATAAAGCGTAAAAAGAAAAACTTATGGAGAATCTATATATTGAAGTAAATGATAAAATACTTTCGTTGTAAACACTTTAATTATTGCTTATCTTGTAGAAAAACTGCGTATTTGTCGTCATTTAGAGTAGATGATAAAACTATAAATATATTATAAATACTTTATTGTTTACACATCTAATGTTGTACTCCTGGAGAAATATAATATAATTCATAGTAAGAAAGAGAATTCTTTTCAGATTCCCTTCCTTTTCATCGTCATTTATAGACAAATTTATCTTTATAATTCTGTATTTGGCATCCTCTTCACAACATGAAAAGGATCTCCATACTTTTTAAATCTCCTGTAGTGCTTATCGCAATATCCTAACCCCTGATGCTCACGATCACATCCTTCAATTTTACAAACACTTTTTGTTTTTAAGAATACATTTGGGTCGCCATGTCTTTGAAGCCTTGAATAATGTTTGCGACAAAAACCTTTACTTGTAATTTCAGCGGTACAGCCATCAACTTTACACTCTCTTGAACGATATACAGTCTTTTCTTTTTTCACAAACTCAGGGTCGCCATGTTGTTTATATCTTCTGTAATGCTTATTACAAAATTCCAATGCCTGTTGTGGCTCATTACACCCTTCAATTTTGCAAATAATAACTTCTTTCTCTCTTAGTTTTGTGTCACCATACTTTTCAAACCTTCGTAAATGCTTAACACAATACCCATGAGAATGATGCTTACCGTTACATCCTTCAACTTTACAACCTTCTGTTTTGAAAAAGCCTCCTAATGGGTCGCCATATTTTCTAGCCTTAGAATAATGTTTTCGACAATAGCCTTTACCATAATATTTATCATTGCACCCTTCAAGCGTACAAATTTCTGGTCTATAACTTTTCAATGGGTCGCCATATTGTTTAAATCTTTTATAATGTTTATTACAATAACCTAATGCTGAAACCTTATCCTCACAGCCATCTACTTTACAAGGGTCTGCAATAGAAAGCTTATACCTTAGATAATGCTTATTACAATAGCCTAATCCTTCATGCTTACCAGTGCATCCTTCAACTTTACAACCTTTTTCTGGTCTCTCCGTAATAAAAAATGGGTCGCCATATTTTCTAACCCTTGTATAATGCTTATTACAATAACCTAATGCCGAAACCTTATCCTCACAGCCCTTTACTTTACAAGGGCCTGCAGTAGAAATTTGATACCTTTTGTAATGCTTACTACAATAGCCTTTTGCTACATGCTTACCAGTGCATCCTTCGACCGTACAAGCTTCTTTTTTTGAAAAGCTTGCTAATGGGTCGCCATACTTTTTAAATCTCCTATAGTGCTTTTCACAATAACCTAGTCCCTCATGTTTGCCTTCACAACCCTCTATTCTGCATATTGTGAACTTCTTCTTTCCTAAAGGGTCATCATATTTTTTCAAATTACGATAATGCTTTTCACAGTATCCTTTTGCTTTGTGTTTACCTTCGCAACCATCTACTTTACAGCCTTTCATTCCTTCACCGCCTTAAATTCCTTTTCACTTAACTTTAACCAAAGTTTGGTAAATGAAAATCTTTACATAGTATTATAATTTATAAGATATAAAAAAAGCAGTTTATAAAGTGAAAAATATAATCTGTTTATACCTAAAAGGAAAATATGTCACACAAATATGATATACAAAGCTAGTTTGCGTAATTATCCTTTCCAGTACACATAAAAAACCCCTCTGTCACTTAAGAGGATGTTTTTTTATCCCCATGATCTAAAGTTTATGAAATAGGATTAAGTGCGTTTTTTCGCCAAAGAGAGGAAAAGGTAAAACTTATATATAAAAATTAATTTTGTCTAATTAATTCTATTAATGAATGATGTTCGTAAAAGTATACGTTTACGGACTCTTTGTTTTGAGAATAAAACTCTTAATTTTATAGTTCGTTTAAATTTCAAATTACATTACGAACGTTCATTTAATAACATATACTTAAACGAACCTTTTTAATCTACCATTAACTAAATGTTCCTTGTTTTTCACTTCAGTAGCGCTCTAAAGAAAATCTATATGCAATAAAACATTAAATTTTTTTCTGACACAAGCATATCAACTCTTTAAGAGTGGTCATTATAAAAGTGGATATTTTAGTGATGCCTTTTTTATATATAATAACTTGTATAAGTTATACATTCTTAATTTTTTATAAAACAAAAAAGCAGCCAAATATTTGACTGCTTTTTCTATTAAAAACATAATAACCTTAAAATAAAATTTACATTTAGAACATAAGCCTTATTTTTTTAATCTGATTAATTTCATATTGGTATTTGCTCAAATTTAATTCTTTAATAAGGGTACTAAAGAATAATTCTGCTTTATTAAGAAGAGTTGTTAAAAATATACCTTTCTCAGTTTCAAAGCTATTATTATCTATTGAAAATTGGGCCTTGTTGCCTTGAGTTTTAAACAATCTAATTTCAATAGGTTGGCTAGGAAAGTAGCACACGCCTTCCCCTTCCACGAGGTAGTCTTCCACTACATTCACTATATAAGACCATAAGGTTGGAAGGTCATCCCAGTATTCGATACCCCATACCTCCTGATGATAATAATTCATCGTTATTCCACCATCTAATGTAAGAATACCATCTTTAATATACGAATCGTAGTTGTTCTTTATATGAGAAATAAACTCATTGTAATTATCCTCAAAGGATGTAATGTATAAATTCGGTTTACTCACTAAATCCTTTGGATTAGTTATAGTTTTTTTAATAAGAAATTGTCCAATCTTTAATTTTTGCATATTACATCATCCCTTATTGTTTTGGATATAATTGTTTAATATGTCCTTTTGTAATACCCATTACATATTTAACTCCATTCACTGTTCCTTGTACTTGGAATGTTGAGTTAGTTCCTTTTTTTGATAAAGTTGATCTATTTTGTTTAGCTATCGATAGGGCAATATTTTTTACATCGTTAACACTTAAATTAGGATTATAGAATGTTTGACTTTTCTTTACTGACCCATCCCAATACTTAGGATGATGTCTTGTTAACATATGCTTCATGTCCGTTTTTGTTAATTTAAATGTGTAACTTCCTGTTTTATATGTTCCAGTAGTAAATCTCGATAAAGCATTTGTAACTTTAGATGCAGGGGCCTTTTTAAAGATTTTAGATCCCCATTTAATTACATACCTTCCTCCACTTAAAACAAGTCTAGCTACCACTGTCCAAAAGAAAGGTTGCATTTCCTGTTCGGAAACTTCTTCATCACTTTCTATAGGAATATTACTCCAGTCTATTTCTTCTTCATCTATATCTGATTCTAGTTTATCTTCATCTATTTCTTCAAGTTGTTCAAATAATTCAGGTGCCTGCTCCTGTTCTAGGGAATTTTCATCTTCTTCAACATCTAACCAATTTAGTTGATATCCTACAGTCAATGTAGGCATGAAGGCTTCAGACTTAACTGTCTCCCCTTTGCTATCATAAGCACTTAACCTAAACCAATAATTTTTACTTGTAGAATATCTAATTCCTGCATTTTTATATACTGGGGATGGATCAACTGGTAACTCTGTACCTAAATTGTCATTGTGTAACTTATACTTTCCAGCAGTAATTTCTGCATTAGTTGGCCAGATTCCTTTTCCTTTAGTAGACCATGATGTCCCACTTCCTACATCAAAAGATTCATAGGAAAGTCCATTGAATACCCATATCTTATAACCCGTTGCATTATCTACCGGATCCCATTTTAAGTCCACCGAACCTAGGGTATCATTGTCACCAATATTTACTTTCCCCCTAAGGCTTGAAAGGTCACCTAGATTAGGCATGGTTGGCGTATAGGCACCTGATGTTAAAGTTTCACCTTCATCATTATACGCACTAATTTTAAACCAATAATTTGTATTTGTAGCATATCGAGTTCCTGCATTTTTGTATACTGGAGATGGATCTAATGGTAATTCATCACCTGAACCTTCTGCATGTAAGGAATAGTTTCCATCAATTATTTCATCTTCCGTAGGCCATAACCCTTTGTTTTCTGTAGACCATGATGTTTTGTTTCCTACATTAAAAGATTCATAGGATTTACCGTTAAATATCCATACGTTGTATCCTTTAGCATTTTGAACAGCTTTCCAATTTAAGTTAACGTAGCCTGTATTGTCAATGTTCTTATAAATACTACCTGTAGGCACTTCTGGCGTATTCATTTTTGGAATCTTTGGAGAAGTTTCTGAAGAAGTTCCACTTTCGCCCCCATCAAATACTGCACTAATACGGAACCAATAATTTGTATTTGTTCCATACTTCCCACCAGAGTTTTTATATACGGCAGAAGGATCTTGAGCTAATTCAGTTCCTGTTCCATCTTGATGTAATTCATACTTTCCATTAGAAATCTCTGAGCTAGTAGGCCAAATTCCTTTTCCTTTAGTAGACCATGATGTAGTATCTCCTACACTAAAGGACTGATAAGACTTACCATTGTATATCCATACCTTATAGCCCTTTGCACCTTTAACTTTATCCCAAGTTAAATCCACAAATCCGTCGTTTTTATCGTTTCCATTACTAAAGGCTTTTGCTATAGGTTTATCTGTTGTTGGATAATGATAGTTTACAGTTACAAAAGGTTTATTACTACTATTCTCCGAAGCGTTAAATTTCTTCCAATAAGTTTGTCCATTTCCATTTGCGTGTAGCTTAAAACCATAATTATTACTTTTACCATCAACCCACTTATTTATTGAATTTGTAACATCAAACTGCGCCCACTGCCCTCTGTAGACAGCGTCAGACGCTATATTAGTTGAGGATGGTTTATTATTCCATGTAAGCGTACTTTCAGACCAATCAGCATTCACTTCATCTAACCATACATCTGTAGCAGTACTTGGGTAGTAAGAATGTGCTGTATAGATATTAAATGTTGCTGAATCCACGATAGCATTATCTAAACCAGATAAAGTTGGTTTAATATATGAATAGTTTGTTCCTGAGCTGCTATCATATTTCCCTACTTTTAAAGAATAATATCCTGCAGCTGATTCCCAAAATTTACCGTAGTTTGTAGTCGGATATGCGTCTGAAACGAAACCATCTTCTGCAGTTCCTAAAGAGGTAGTAGGATCAATATAAACTGGATAAACACGTTTATCGCTCTTTAACCATTTGTCATCTGCTACTAAAGAAAGTATCCATTTATCACTCTCTTGTTTTAATTCAAAGTCTACTTTATTAGATAAAGCTGGTTCTCCAGACTGTTCATTGATATTGGAGTCCGTCATAAATGGTTTTGGTAGGTAGTAAACTAGTTTATTATTATGATCAAAGAAACTAATTGAACCGTTCTCTTCTTTTTTTGGTGTTAAATTTGTATTAATTTCATAAACAAAAGTATTAAAACCCTTATATTCGTCTAAGATTAAGTCTTCCTTAACAGAAGAATCGAATACAATACTTCTTAAGTTAGTCTTTGGAAAGATGCCTTTATGAACTATTTTATTTTCCTCTATTGAGGGCTCTACATTATTTACCTTTACAGTATTTAATTCTCCCTTCGCTGCAACTAATTTATAAATTAGTTGATGAGAATCATTTTGAAAACTTGCATACTCTCCGTCTTCCATATGGGAGTTAAACACAACATCTATAGAAGCGTTTTTAGGTTGAATATCATTGGATGACTTGTTTTCTACTAGATCTGTAGAGATTGTTTTTAACTTATTATTTTCTTCTCGATAAATTGGCTCGGAATATATTTTTTTTGTAAAGCTACCGTTACCATTATCTTCAATTAACGAGCTTTCATCTTTTTGTTGAGGTATTGTTGTTTCTTCCTCAGTCGTGAAAGGTGGGGCATCAGTATTTTTTTCAGCTTTTACCTTATTTACACCACTTAACGGCCACAGTGTAATTAACAAGGTAAAGCATATTAAATAAATGACACTTTTTATTCCATTCTTTTTTTTCATATTTTCCTCCTGATTTTTTTTATAAATCCATTTCACTACACTTTTGGATTTACACACCAATATATAATAATACTAAATAACTAAATATTAAATGGATAATTTGAATTTTTTTCTTTTTAAGGTCCTAATTTACTAAATAGATTAATAAAACCAATACTATTGGTTAAGTAACAGTATGAATTAATATTCGCGTCTAGTTAACATAGTTCAGATTCGCGGAACCAAACAAAAACGCCATCCCTTTGGCGACAAGGGATGGCGCTACACTAAAATTTATCGTTTATGCAGTTTTTTATACATCGTTGATTTATCAACGTATTCAGCCTTTGCTGAATACGACGTACTACATAAAATCTTGTATGAAAAAGTGGATTAACTAAAGTACGAAGGTTCGTTTTTTTCTTTTAATATTGCATTAATACCACTAAAATCATACTCTCGTAAAGTCGGATTATCTTTTCGTAATTCTTTTAACATCTTAGATAAATTATTCTTTTTCTGACCTCTTCCACCAATCATAGTATTTATTCCTTTAATCGAGAAATACCCTGGTTCCCTGTAGTATTTGGCTTCCACCTTCTTTTTTATTTCCCCTAAGGGCCCTT
>Ga0209463_1001404_pt1 | contig 14850 bp, 15 predicted proteins | sample AgamicMgSfrz_FD_187169 | JGI IMG/M metagenome (GOLD analysis project Ga0209463, IMG submission 187169) | Agave microbial communities from Guanajuato, Mexico - Mg.Sf.rz (SPAdes) (version 2) | ecosystem: Host-associated > Plants > Phyllosphere > Phylloplane/Leaf | place: Guanajuato, Mexico... | reverse complement strand
ACCATGGCCAGCAGAAAGCACAAATCGGTCACGATCAAACCAATTAGGATGGGCTGGATTAAATTTCATATGTTTTCCCCATAGAGCAGCAACTGTTGGAGCTGCTCCCATGGGTAATCCAGGATGTCCTGATTTTGATTTTTCTATCATGTCTATCGAAAGTACCCGAAGAGATTGGACGATTTGATTATCTAAGGACTGCATATTTCTCTCCTTTTAGTGAATTATTAATTGAATTTATTTTTTCAAAATTCTTAATTCAATTCTTGAAATTTCAAACTTTTTAGTGTTTATAATTTGACCTTTTTTCACTAATATTCACTGCAATAATTACATTAATCTAGGAAAATTTTAAATGAATAAAAACTTCAATCCTTTAACATTAAAAACAAGACTAGTAACTCTTTTTACTTTACACAGTTTTATTCAATGCCCTTATCATTAATACAGCCACTGCAGCACCAGGATCTTCTAATTTTCGAGAAGCATCTCCTCGAGTAGATGCACGACCATGAACTGCAAGCATAGAAGTCGTGTTTTCAAAGCCCATCTCTGCACCTTTTTCTGCTTTCATAACGGCTTGTTTAAGGTTATCTCCATCCTTGAGAGATTTATTCATAGCATCAATTGCTGGTAGTAGTCCATCTAAGAAAGTCTTTTCTCCAGGTTTGGCTTTACCCCGAATCATAACACCCTCACCAAAGTAACTCAAAATTGCAACTATTCCAAGATCATCCGTTTCTTTTTCTCCCTTGAACTTTTTACCGACTTGCATAAAACCAGACGCCATGAGAGTTCCCATTGTAGATGGAACGGCCGAAGCCATAGCTTTCCCTGCAGTATAAAGAAGCTTTCCTAAGTCCGTTTCTTCAGAAGGTTCAACTGCTCTATAGGCTGCCTTAAATCCGTCACTCATCGTTAAACCAAGATCTCCATCTCCAACTATACTGTCAAGATTAATTAGATAATCACGGTTTTCATTCATAATATCTGATAAATTTCTTAAATAATTAATAATAAATGTTCGTTCCATACTTTCCCCTCCTTTTATATGACTTCCCAAATAGTTTTTATAATTGTTTAAAGAATGGTGTATTTGCTGGCATATCAACATACCTTTTTAATTCATCATCTAGACGCAATAATGAAATTGAGAATCCTGCCATTTCAAGTGCTGTTGCATACTCACCAATATAAAAGCGATGGATACTTATACCTTTCTCTTTGAGGTATTCATCAATTCGACGAACAACAATATACTGCTCATCAAGTGGTGTAGCACCTAACCCATTAACAAGTACTGCAACTTCGTCTCCCTCAACGTATGGAATATCTTCAATAATTTTCCCCAGAAGCTCATCAACAATTTTATCAGCAGCTTCTAAAGGACCTCTTCGAATACCAGTTTCTCCATGAATCCCCATACCAATTTCCATTTCATCTTCACCAATTGAGAATCCGGCCCTTCCAACTCTTGGAACAATACAAGGGGTTAATGCCACACCCATTGTTCGGACATTTCCTGCTGCCTTTTCAGCAATTCTTTGAACTTCATCTAGATTTAGCATGCTATCTGCTGCTGCTCCTGCACACTTGTAAACAAAAAATATACCAGCCACTCCACGTCGTGTATTTTTTTCTCCTATCGCTGAAGGCTTTTGTGAAGCAACGTCATCGCCTGCAACAACACTACGAACCATAATATCGTCTTCAAAATCAGCCATTTCTGCAGCCATATCAAAATTAAAGATATCTCCATTATAATTCCCATAAATATATAGGACACCTGAACCGGAATCGACTTCTTTGGTAACAGCTTTTATTTGCTCGGCACTTGGTGATTGAAAGACATCACCAACACCACAACCATCTAACATTCCATCCCCAACATATCCCAAGAAAAGTGGTAAATGACCAGATCCTCCCCCTGTTACTAATCCCACCTTTCCATTAGTTTTATGTTTGGTAACAAGACAATGAATATCTTCTCCAACATATTTGAGCATATCTGAATGGGCAACATAAATACCTTCTAACATTTCTTTTACATAATTTTCGGGATTGTTAATTATTTTTTTCATTTCGCTACCGGCACAATTAGAATAGTGCCTTCTCCTTTACTATAGAATATTAGGAAGCAAAAGTAGCACAATAGCTAGTTCTCTTCTTCCTATATTTAACTGTAATAAGAGGGTAGTAGATTGACGGTTGAACCAGTTGTCCTATTCTAAATCATCAGTACCCTCATATTGTAATGTTCGTATATTTTAAACAGATTTTCCTGAGTCACTATATTGCATTATATTCACAACGTTAGGAGAGTAAAAAAATAACTAGTCTCCAAATATCCTACTTAATCGAATGGTCTACTAGAGTATTTTTTCATTTAAACTCAGATTTAAAATGCAATCTGAATAATCATGAGCTGCTTTTACTGAACCATTAACACCTTCAGCAACTAATACTTTGATCTCTTTAGCAGTAAGCTTATACCAATCAAACTAGGGATAGTTATACAATAAGATATCGATATCAAAATCTTTCTTAACCTCTTTGAAATGATTTATAATTGCCATCCATGTCTTAGGAAATAATAAGGACTAATAACCATAACTATATTGACATCACATTCTTGTACACCCCAATTCGATTTTCAACATAAAAGCAAACGCTTACATGTGAATCCTAATAAACACACATGTGTCTGGTACACTTGCTATAATTTTTTATTAAAAGATGTTTTATTCATGCTTCGACTTTTTCTAGTAGCTTGTATAAAAAGCGATACTCTACTATTTAAATAGAAATCAAGGTGCAAACATATATAAAACCAACCCCTTTTTTTGTTTAGTAAACATTATCAAAATTTTTATTTATGTTTAGTTAGATAATATAACTGTTTAGTTCCTGTGTCAATCCTTTCTTTAACAATCATTGTGATAAAATCAAAGTTTTTTTGTACCTTTACATAAAAAATTATAACAATACCTTAAAAAATAGCTCGAACATCATTATATTGTTTAGTAAACAACATACATTGTACAAACGTGTATCTATTTCCATTAATCTAAAGCAACTACGTTCGTTGTATCCTTTATTACTCAATGTCTGCTTACAGGGATATGAAATGGAGTGATCCACTGAGGAAACCTTTCCAAAATTAGAATATTTTCCAACTGACTTTAGAAGAAGTTTAGAATCCGTCATTTTATCCATGAAGGATTGAAGGGAGAGGCGTAAAATAGAGTTAATAATATTAGAATGATAGAAAACGAAGGGCTTCAAATATAAAAATAGAGCTAAAAAGAAAAATCTATAGCCTTTTGCCCATTTAGCAGTAGATTTTTATTTTTCAAAAAATGAATATTGTCTATAAACGTAGTTCATATAGCATGAGTTATAGGAACTAAAAGAAGGCTTATAAATTTTTATAAGCCTTCCTAATTCAAACTTCACCTATTACATATTATAACCAGTCCTTCACGTAAGCAGGAGTATATTTTATCTTGTGTTATCCTCTGCCACCATTGCTTTACTTCATCAAAACTTGTAAGTACATGAGCTATACCCTTTAGTAATGACTCTAATACATTCTTCTAAAACCTAAATGATAGCGCATACAATATACTTTAAGTTTACTAGCTCCTTTCTTATTCATTAGAAAAGGCCTTTAGATAGTTATATATCTTGTTAAGACTCTGATGGGATAGGATCTTTTAAGAATACTCCGTAACTTATAGCTCCTACAATAAGAAGAGCCGCGCCCACTAAGAAGACCAAATTAAAAGAGCCAGTTATTTGTACTATAAATCCTGTAATAACAGGAGCTAAAGCAGCCCCTAAAAATCCACCAAAGTTCTGTATAGCACCTAAGGATGCTACTTGATCGGTTGGTGCTACATCAGTTGCAAGAGTCCATACTACACCTGCCGGTAAAGAAGCCGCAAAATAACCTATTGTTAATAAAGTTATAGACAATGTAATATCTTGAACATGTGGTACTGGTGCAACTGACATGGCAGCTAAGATTGCACCGCCAACTATAGGGATTTTGCGGGCAGTGATTGGTTTAAACCCTTTCTTTATGAAGAAGTCAGAAATAATCCCACCTAAGATAACTCCAAAAATTCCTGCTATATAAGGTATTGAAGCCACCCAACCTGTCTTTAAAAGACTTAAGTGTCGTTCTTCTACAAGATAGCCCGGAAGCCATGTAAGGTAAACCCAAACAGTAAACACTATACCGAAATTACCTATGACCATGAACCAGGTAGCTTTATTCTTAAATAACAATGCCCATTTTCCTTTATTTTGCTCTTCATTTGGTATCCTTACTGATTCCTGCTTTTCGCTCTTATATACTGTTTTTTCAGGGTCTCGATATATTTTAAGCCATAAAAACATTACAATAAATCCAGCTAATCCAATACATAAAGACATACCTCTCCACCCCAGTGATAACATTAACAATGTTAATAATGGAGGGGCAATTCCATTTGCAATTTGGGATCCTGTGTTGAAAATAGAAGTTGGTAGTCCACGCTCTTCCTTATCAAACCATCTTTCTGTAACCTTAATTCCAGATGTAAAAAACGGAGATTCTGATATTCCAAGCAGTACCCTCAATCCATAGAGAAAAGAATAACTATTGGCAAATGCACAAAGAACTGTAACCAGAGACCACAAACCTGATGCCCATGCAAACATAGGTTTTGGTCCAAACTTATCTACTAACCAACCTGCAGGAAGATTTGCAATTGCATATGGCCAAAGAAAGGCTGATAGTAAAAATCCCATCTCTACGGGACTTAAATTAAATTCCTTCGATATTACACTATTTGCGATACTTAAATTTGCTCGATCTAGGTAGTTCACTATTGCACCTAATAACAGTAGAGCAATAAATACCCATCTCAAGTTTCTTTTCTTGTCCGGAACTATTTTTTTCTCTGTTTTGTTCACGACAGTTAAATTATCATTTAACACAAATAACTACCTCCCCAATTTCCATCATTTTATTTATAACTCTCTATTTACCAATTAAAAGATAGAGCTTTCATTCAACTTATAGAGTTTTTTATACTATTAATATTATAGTTATCTAATTTTTCTGATTTTAATATTTATAGCGCCTTAACACAATCTGCTACAGCAAACATTTCTCTTCAACCAATAAATGATTGAATTTCTGCTAAGAGGGGTGTTAAAAAAGCAATAACAACAACTTGATTAGATTTAAAAAATGCTATTGCAGATGCTCTTTCTTTTTCTCGAAACCAAGATGTTACAACACCATTATTTGATGAAATGCTGGTACTTCAAAATTTTCTACTGCTAATAGGGATCTGGAATAAAGAATATGTCCATCCAGAAGCAGAGAAAATATAAACCATTTGTACAGATGATGGAATAACTTAGTAAATAAAGTCCAGTTATTGATAAATCAATGCGACTTGTATAATTAATTAGGGTGCTTACAAACATCGTTAAAAGGTTAATATAACGTTTTAATGATGTTTGTAGGCTTTTTTCAAGTAGGTGTTGTTATATCTTTAGGGTTTTGCTGCAAAATCATATCAATCTCTCTAGGTCAATACGTCTTACCAAAAATCAAAGATTAGAAGAGATTAAAGAAAACTTCTCTAATTCCTTTAATGAGCGATCCAATTTATTAATTTCTTCTTCCGTAATATCTAATTGAGGAGCTTTCATATACCCTACGTCTACTCCTCTTATTCTAAGAGCTTCTTTAAAAAACGACATGTTGGTCCCATTTTTTAGAATTTCACAATATTTAATAGCTATTTTCTGCATTTTTCTTGCTTTTTCTAAGTCGTTCTCTTTAAAAGCGTCATAAATCGCTACAAACGGCTCTGGATATACACAAGAAACCCCTGATACAACACCTTCGCAACCCATTGCTAAACCCGGAAGAAATAAACGATCTGCACCAGGTACTACAGAGAAATTCCCTTCATTGATATCCAAATATTCATTCACTCTTAAGAAATCAGGATAGCTATACTTAATACCAATGACATTCTTACATTTCTCTACTATTTTTTGTACTACTTCTGTTTTTAAGTCATTCGCTGCGCATTGTGGTATGTTATAAAGATAGACTGGAAAATCCTCAGGTACACTTGTAGCAACTTTAACAAAGTATTCTTCTAACTCTTTATCATTTGCACCAAAGAAAGTTGGAGTTACAACGCCAATTCCATCTGCCCCAATTTCATAAGCGTGTTTTGCTAGTTCAATTGTATCTTCTTGATTCATAGCTCCCACGTGAATAAATACGGTTACACGCTGATTTGCTTTTTTTACAACTGTTTCTGCAACAGCTTTTCTCTCTTGTATAGAAAGCCTTAACATTTCGCCAGTTGTTCCAAGTGGATATAAACAATGTACACCTTTTGAAATTAAAAATTCGGTTAAGTTCTCCATTTTATCTAATCTAACTTTTCCATTGTTATCAAACGATGTTACCATTGCTGTCGTTACTCCATATAAATGTTTCATATCATCATCTCCTATTTTATAGTAAAGTTATAATTAACTTATTTTTCTATAGGTTTAGTGGTCCCTCTATGAATAATGCTTAAATCAAACGTATCGATGTCAATAGAACTGTATGGGTTAACAATCTTTTTTACCAGCATTTCACCAGCATTATAAGCCATATCCTCTACTGGTAAATTAACTGTAGATAGTTTAGGATTAGTAAATTTTGAAAATTCCTGATTGTCAAATCCTATAATTTCACAATCATCCGGTACGGTTATTCCTTCATCATTTAACGCTGAAAGGGCCCCTAAAGCGACATGGTCACTTAAACAAATAATTGCTGTTGGAATATACTTTTCACTTAATAAAGATTGTATACTCTCATATCCACCTTGTTCCGTATATGAACAATATCTTTTTAAGTATTTAATCGATGTACTCTGTTCCCCATCAAATCGTTCTGTAATTCCTGCTAATCCAGATTCCAATGCTTGTGATGAAACATCTGGAACAAGGATAATTACCTTCTGGTGCTTATTTTTTATAAAATGTTCTGCTACTTCTTTTCCTGCTTCATAATTTTTTGCATGAATAACGGAATATACTGAAGAAAATCGATTAAATAAAACAATAGGAATATCTGGAATAAAATTATTAAGCAATTCTTCGTCTTTTTCTGTTGTATTAGCTATAATTGCACCGTTAAAAAGATTTGAGGTTTTTAACCCTTTTACCTGAGTAATTCCATGTTCGTTACTAAATGTCTCCACCAATAATTTAATTTCATTATTGTTTTGTGAGGCAATATACTTCTGTATTCCAGTTAAGATACGTCCTACTAAAGAAACACGTGTATCAATTGGCCAAATTAACGCTATAGTTAACTTAGTTGTATTGTCACTCCCACGCAAATTGCGTGCAGACATATTAGGTATATATCCTAAGTTTTTTGATGCCTCAATTACTCGTTGCCTAGTGGCGTCTGATATTCTGGTTGCCCCTGACTTATTATTAATAATAAGTGAAGCAGTAGTAATAGAGACATCTGCAGCTTTGGCAATATCTTTGATTGTAACCAGATTACCACCTCCATTATAGTATATAGTTTTAGTTTAACGTTTTAGTTTAACGTTTTACTAAACAAAGTATAGCGCTTTCATCCAGATTTAACAAGTGTTATTTTCAGAAAATTAATACTAGTCTTTTTATAAATTATTGAACTAACCTTAGTTATGCCACGTTTAAACAACGTTCTACCAGAAGCTGCAGGCATGTTACTAGAACAGCAGTAAACGTCTGAAATATTGACATAAAAATGATTGGGATTTATAGTGAATAGTAAACAGATGGTATTGATTAGCTTGAGTTTAGTTGTAGATAAGCTGATATACTATTTTTTGAAGAGGGGGAAACATTTGAATATCAGAGAACTAGCAGAAAAAATCGGTGTATCTCCTGCAACAGTTTCGATTGTACTGAACAACAAAAAGGGAGTCAGCGATAAAACAAGACAAAAAATATTGAACGCGATTAAAGCATATGAGTACGAATATACTCCACCAGCTAAAAATAAAGTACAAACTCAAAATGTTTTGGTAATAAAGTTCTGGAAAAGCGGTTTGTTAATTGAGGAAAATCAAGGATTTATTTCCATGATTATCGATTCCATTGAAGAACAGCTTCGGGCAGAAAATTATGGCATGACTATGACAGTTGCAAAATCGGATTTTAATGGAATTCTATCTGTTGTAGATTTTTCTAAATATTGTGGAATGATTCTCGTTGCCTCAGAAGTTTCAGAAGAAATGTATGAACAATTGAGAGAAATCCCTATTCCATTTGTTGTTGTAGATAATGCTATTCCGAATTATCCATACAACAGTGTTTGTATGAACAATTATGAAAATGTTTGGATGGCTCTGAAGTACTGCCAAGAATGTGGACATAAACAAATTGGGTATTTTAGAAGTTCAAGCGATTTTGAAAACTTTAAAGAACGAAATAAAGCATTCCTTATGTATACTAAGGAATTAGGATTAGAGTTTGATCCAAAGAATGAATTTCGTGTTGGTCCTACTTTAATAGGTGCTCACGAGGGAATAAAAACAGCTCTTGAAAGTAGCTCTGTACTTCCCAAATGTTTTTTTGCTGATAATGATTCGATTGCCCTTGGAGCAATCAAAGCTTTAAAAGAAAAAGGTTATAGAGTTCCCGAAGATGTTTCTGTGATTGGCTTCGATGACATCCCTTATGCCTCGGTTAGTTCTCCTGCACTTACGACAATTCGAGTTCAGCGCGATATTATGGGTAAACAGTCCGTTCATCAGCTATTTAGAATCATTGAAGATCCAAGATTTACTCCTATGAAAACCAGTATTACTGGTAAACTAGTTGTTCGAGAAAGTGTAAAAAATCTAAAAAACAGTTATTCAAATGATAAAGATTCAAATTAAAATAATGTCATTACTCCCATAATACTTTTACCATCTACCATCCTCTCATTTTTGTTGATGGATATATCACTTGTGAATTATACCAAATTTTCTAAAAATTTGATATAATTTCAAATTTGAAGATGAGTGAGGATTCTTTTTTCAATCATGAAACACTCCTCCTGTCTTTCCTAAATTATGTGGTATCTATATAGTTGATATTAAATAATTAAATGTCTAATCTTTATCTAATATTAGGTGCTTTTATTAAATAAAAGCACCTGCAAAAAGATTTGATGTTGACTATTGATTACCATTGGCATGGGAACTAATTTTTTTATGTTTTGTAGCATGAGAATCGAAACAGGGATAAAACTAAGCTTACCTGAAGATGTAATAACTATTATAAAAAAGGACAGACTTCACTAACTAGTGAAGTCTGTCCGAAATGAAATAGAATTAATCTATCAATTATTCCAAATGACCTTATAAGTCCCTGTTTAACAGTTCTTTTTTATATTTCATCGAACTTTGTGGACATCTTTCTCTCCTGCTTTATTACTTGTTTTAAATTCTCTTCTTTTTCTCTTAACTTCAGTTATAATCACCTCTTTACCTGGTGTGATAATTAGTTGAGGCTCATATACTCTCCCTCGTCAGCAGTCAAAACTTCACGAATTGCTTGTATCCAAGCTTGTATGCCCTCCTTATTAACATTAATTTTGGCATGTCAAAGTTCAATCGCCTTCTCAATTTGATAATCGGGTATACCAGAACCCTCATGAAGGACAAGAGGTACATTTGTTAATTCAGGAATATGTTTCATCTCATCAAAGCCAAGTTTGGGTTCACCCTGATATGGTCCATGAAATGACCCTAAGGCAAGCAACCAAGACATCTATCTTTGTTTCTTTTACAATTCGTATACATCCATTAGAGTCCGCACAGTTGATTCCACCGACTAGACCACCTTCCGTACCTTCGACTGTTCCCACCTCTCCTTCCACAGATACTTGTCTTGGATGCACATAGTCAACAACTTGTTTAGTCATAGCAATGTTCTCATTAATTGGATAATGTGACCCGTCTATCATAACAGATGTAAATTTTTCATTAATTATCCATATATAATTATACTGTTTTTATTTTTCACTATTCTTCGTAGCTTCATAAATCTCTCTATAAGTTCCCAAGTAAATGTTATCTGGCCTATTGTCCAAAGAATTATCATTAACATGCCTGATACATTCAGCTTCAAAGGCAGCCTCTCCAAACTTTTTATAAGCTACAAAACGATGAACTAGTATCGGTCTAGAACTCCCATTATGACTTATACCGAACGTTTTATATACACAGTTTTTATATTTACGTGTTGTACCTCTTAAAGTTTGGCCTTTTGGATTAATAACCTCTCCGGCCTCGTTAATATTATAACCTTTTTTGCTCGCTATTCTTATTATCTCGTTGCTCTTGCTCAAGAAATCAACTCCTACATGGTATTTTTACTTATTACAAAAGATGCTCCTCTTAAGTTCGAAGTTAATGTCTTTAGTACCATTACTACAAAAACGGATTTCTTCCTTAAAATTATTAAGGGATTAACTTGTTAATATAAAAAGAGTGAACAGTAAAATCTATAACTTCCCATAAACGAACTAGCATTGAATCATTAATTTAAAGATATTAACCTAAATAAGGAAAGACAATTAAGTCTTTCCAAGTATTTGTATAAAATTGTTATTATATGGAATGTAAATTTTAAAAATCGATTCAACTTTTCTTAAATCGTATGCAAAAATGTAACACACACAGGTTTCGGTACGCGTACGTCTGATTGCAGCAACTCCAAAGTTCCTGTTTGTTCATTTCTTGCAAACAAAACAAGGTTTCCAGATTCTTCATTAGAAGCTACAAGGAAGGCGCCTGTTGGATCAATGCGAAAATCACGAGGCCAGTTTCCTTCAGTATGTGTATTCTCTACGAAAGTAAGCTTTCCAGATTCTTGATTTACGCTAAAAATCGTAATGCTATTATATCCACGATTTGCTGCGTATAGGAAGCGTCCGTCAGCGGAAAGTTGGATTGCGCTTCCCTGGTTGTTCCCTGTGAAATCAGCCGGAATAGTAGAGATATACTGCAGTTCAGTGAATTTGCCATCCTCCATGTTATAAGTTAGGGCAATAACCTCTGAGCTAAGCTCAGTCATAATATAAGCGTATTTTCCGTTAGGATGGAAGGCCAGATGTCTTGGACCACTTCCTGGTTTCACTGACAATGCATGCACTTCGGATAGAACGCCATCTTTCACTGCATACGTAATAAGTTTATCGATTCCTAAATCAATTGCGACAATGTATCTTTCGTCAGGTGTAAAGCCTGCATAGTGCGTATGCGGCTTTTCTTGTCGCGCAGCATTTGGTCCAGATCCGTGATGCTCCACGATGGAGGAGGCTGGATTTATTGCACCATCTTCATTGCTTACATGTAGTTCAATCGTTCCTTTATGGTAATTCCCAGTAACAACTTGGCTATTATGAGAATCAACGCTAATATGGCATGGGGAAGCACCTTCTAAAAGTTGCTTATTTACGAATTCCAATGTATTTGTTTGACCGTTAATAAAATAGACTGCTGCACCGCCTAAGTCACCGTCTTTCACAACGGAATATAAATATTGATTATCTTTACTAACTGTTACATAGGTAGGGTTGTCTAACGTCGCGGCTAAATCAACTTGACTCATTGTACGAGCCTCTACATCAAGCGTAAACTTGTAAATACCCTCGCTTCCTTCTTTTGTATACGTACCAATATATCCAACAAGTTGTTTATTGTTTGTCATACTTGTCTACTCCTCTCAAAAATATTATTGAATAAATCTTTTTTACTTCATTAAAAATATTCATTTCCTTCATTGCCTATAAGATTTCTACACCTGAACCAACGGTAGAAATTACACTTCATCTAAAATGGATTTAAAAATGCAAATCTAAGCCGAGTTGAATAATGGAACAGAGATTTAATATTTCTCTTGCCTTCAACTCCTTCGATGATTTGATCTGCTAACTTTTGATAATTGATTTCTTTCACCTCCATTAAAAATAAATAAGACTTGAATAGAACCTAGACACATTTTAATAAGTGCTCTAGATTATATCCAAGTCTAGCCTCCCTGAGAGTAACAAGTTTGAATAAATTATTTAGTTGTGTATTAACCAATAAAGCCCATCTTCTCTTCAGCTAAACTTACTGAAAAACGTTTATTAATCATTTCTACAGCTTCTTTTGCTACTGAGATTTCTTTTTCATATAATTTTTTATGTCCCATAGTAATCCATTCTTTATAGCGATAGATTGCCAAGCTAATATGATTAGGTAGTGAGATGTAATCTCATTTAATTCTCTTTTAAGTCCTCGCCTTGCAAGACTAATAATATCGTCTGATACTCGTATCTCTACGACTGAAATTTCTTTTAGTAACCTTTTAAATTTGGCATACATACCTTCATCTTCTAAATAAAAACGCTTTTCTATCTTTTTCTCCTCTATTTCATCCCCCTTCTTTTTGTTAAATCCCAAACCTTTCCCAATTATAATAATTTCGTTTCCTTGAGAGTCTGATACTACAGCGATATTGTTATTAATTACACTTTTTATTTTCATGTTATGTTTCTCTGGCTTAGGTGATAAGAAAAAGACAAGACCTCAACGTGTTAAAGAAAAAATCATTTTTTCTTTAACACGTTGAAGTCTTGCCTGCATAATCAGTAACAATCTTCAAACAAGAATGTAGTTGTTGTAATCGTTGTCATTTTTATTATTTATATTAACTTATAAATAATAGAAATGCAACATATTTTTAAACATATCAACATTATATTCCCTTTAGTAAAATGAATTTTTTTTACATAGTATTTAAGTATTAAAGAGTTTGTATGGAAAACATTTCATTATTCATTTAAAGGTATAGAATTTCCATGAGTTTTTCTTTTTGCGACTTATATAATTACTCCATCTCTCTCCTTGTCTAACATAATCATTAAACGTAGCATTTTTTACTACAGTATTACCTCCGCATTCATCTGCCATTTGTTTATCGATAGACTCTTCGTTAATGGGAAATGCGACCGATTTATCGTGTGTAGATTCATAACTAGTTATCTCTTTCTTTTTTATGTCCCTACATCAATCATTTACATAATATAACTTACCTAACTTTATAAAATAGTATAGATAATCTCTGTTAGGCAACTTACTCGTCCCACTCATTTCTACACCCTTTAATCACTTTATAAGTAAATATTAACATTTGGACTTAAAAAACTAAAATCCCTGTAAAAGCAACCTCTCCAGTGGAAACAAGGTAGCTCTTAGAGAAATTTCATAAAAAAACGTGTTGATAGATAAATTACATTACATTTTATTATAAAAGTAATAAAAGAGAAAAATAATGATCACCTTGTTATAATGGATGAAATTCCTAGATAAAAACACAATGAAATAATAGCTAGAAATAGTTCATTAAATCAGATAACGACAAATTACGTATTTTTATACAATATATAATATAGTTAACAGTATTTTCAAGAAAATATGTTGACTATTACTTATAAAAATTATGATTCTCGCCTTCCCAAACCATCGATTTTTAATAGCAACCCAAATTGTAAGAATTTGAGTGTTGAAAAATACATGGTAAAAAGTTAGTGTAAAATTTATCAATATTTAACATGGAAATTAATTAGGTGATGATGGGGATGGGAAATAAACACGTAACACAGGAAGTTCTGTTAGAAGAAATAGAGCACATTAGGGAAATTATGATATATACAGCTTTAAAGGAAGGACTTGTAAGTGATAACACGGTAAAAGTAAGTCAACTACTGGATAGGAAGTTAAATGAATTAGAAGAAATTTATTAAAAAAGGCCCTTATTTCATAAGTAAGGGCTTTTTTGCATGTTATTTCTGCTAACCTGAACTCCGTTAACTAGTAGGCTTTTTTCTCAAATTGCTCTTTCACATAGATACAATTTCGTTTATGTTCACGAGAAAAGAAATGATCATGTTTATAATGTACTGTGGCTTCACACGAAGGACATACAAAAAAACCCATTCTTATTTTATCTTGATTGACCTCATGCGCATAAAACTCCCCTGTAGCTTTAAACATAACCACATGTCTAGCTTTTTCGGTTTTTGCTCGCATAACCATATCCTCCTTCACCATATTTTTCATCTATTTCTATCATAAGGGCTATATGGAAAGAAGACAAAGAAAAAACAGCATCCCGTAACGGAATGCTGTTTAGATATTAGTTATTTTTTAACTTGTAGCCTCTAAACTGATAACCATAAACCTTAGTTAGATCAACAAAGCTCTTATAGGAATACGTAATGGCAACCGGTGTACCAACTTGAACTTTATCATAAATCTTTTCAATATCTGCATTGTGCATTCTCACACAACCTTGGCTCACGTACTTTCCAATGCTACTTTCATTGTTGTTACCATGAATACCGTATGTATCGCCATACGTACCATTTGCATTTAACCCTAACCAACGTTTTCCTAATGGGTTGCGAGGATCACCCCCAGGAATATGTCCTGTATAGTAAGGGCGGTTCTTAATCTTATTCACGACTTTAAAAAAACCAACAGGTGTTTTATCCCATGTTTTCCCCGTTGCTACTGGATCAACGATTTCAATATAGCCATTATGAAAATACGCAAGCTTGTTGTAATACTTGTTAATGATGATTAAATCTTGATTCGCTGGCTTACTTGCAGCTTCTATTTTCCCCTGATTTACTCCACATAGTGCGACCATTAGCAAAGTGAAAACGGTCATTGATTTCATAAAAATGTTTTTCATAAAAATATCTCTCCTCTTTTTTTATATGTTTATATG
>Ga0209463_1001398_pt1 | contig 14877 bp, 15 predicted proteins | sample AgamicMgSfrz_FD_187169 | JGI IMG/M metagenome (GOLD analysis project Ga0209463, IMG submission 187169) | Agave microbial communities from Guanajuato, Mexico - Mg.Sf.rz (SPAdes) (version 2) | ecosystem: Host-associated > Plants > Phyllosphere > Phylloplane/Leaf | place: Guanajuato, Mexico... | reverse complement strand
CATTATAAGAACAACAACGATTGTAAGATTTAGCATTTTGGAGAATACTCGATGTTGCTGCAAGCACATCGCTTTTGGTTCCGGTCGTGCTTGTGACTAAATTGGCTAATGCAGGCATTAATGTCGTTTTTGTGTGCCGTGGGGACAGTAGCACGCAAGAGACTATGATCGGGAGGGATTGTTTGCTTGGATAGAAAAAGTTATTTAGAATTTCTATTAAAAATGCTTGCATATAATCACTAGATATGGAAACATAGTTTAGTCAGGTTTTATTCGGTGGGTCGATGGGAATAGAAGTTTAATACAATAATTTTTACGTATGAAAAAGTCTAATGAGGACTGTCCCCATCAGACTTTTCTTGTTTTTGTCTGTCGATTTTTTGTATTTTTGAGCTTTAATTGTTGACAAAAAAAATCAAACAGACTCTATTGACTGTTGTTTCAAAAAAGGGTTAGATAGTGTTTAGACACAACATATTGAGATATATTTTAAAAAAACATCTGTATTTAGTAGCCCTTGTATGAATAGGGGGTATGGAATATAATATTTCTTTCTCCCCTGTTTCCATCAAAACTCCTCAAGGAGGGAAAAATTTTGCTTATCGTTTTTGACAGTAAGACAGGAAATGTGCGCCGATTTGTCAATAAGTTAGGAATGCCAGAAGCTGAAGTGATAGAAGTAGATTCTGGACTAAAAGTCTCTGAACCTTTTATACTATTAACTTACACAACAGGTATGGGCCAAGTCCCGAAAACCACTCTGGATTTCTTAAAGACAAACCACATCAACCTTCGTGCTGTTGCTGCAAGTGGAAATAGAAACTGGGGACAATCTTTCGCTTTATGCGCCAATAAGATATCAAATATGTACGGGGTGCCGATTCTCCATAAGTTTGAGATGAGCGGCATGCCTGAAGATGTGGAGATAGTTAGGGAAAGGGTGCGAAGTATTAGCTATGAGACACATAGAATTGAACAACGAAGTGACACAGCTTAACGAAAAAGGTTTCTTCCGTTTAGAGAAGGACAAGGAGGCTGTTGCCGATTTCCTTGTTTCCGAAATCGAGCCGAAATTGATTCGTTTTGAATCTGTAGCACAAAAATTTACTTATATGGTGGAAAAAGATTTTTATTATCCACAAGTGCTGGACCAATACAGCATATCAGAAATTGAAGACATCACAAATGCCGTTTATAACTATGAATTTAAGTTCCAATCTTATATGGCTATTTCAAAATTCTATAAAGATTATGCCTTAAAGACAGATGATAAGAAGAGCTACTTAGAAACGTATGAAGACCGCATCATCATTGTCGCACTATTTTTAGGACAAGGTGATTCTGAGAAGGCAAAGAAAACGGCAATTGCTATGATTGAACAGCGTTACCAGCCGGCAACGCCGACGTTCCTGAATGCAGGCAGAAGTCGCCGCGGTGAAATGGTTTCGTGCTTCTTGCTGGAAATGGACGATTCCTTAAATTCCATCTTCCATAATATCAATACATCAGGACAGCTTTCGAAAATAGGCGGCGGTGTTGCCCTTAACCTTTCGAAACTGCGTGCCCGCAACGAGCAAATTAAAGGCATCGATAATGCAGCATCTGGTGTTGTTCCTGTAATGAAGCTGCTGGAAGACACATTCTCCTACGCAAACCAGCTTGGCCAGCGTAAAGGGGCAGGAGCGGCATATTTGAACATCTTCCATTGGGATGTTGTTGAATTTTTGGATAAAAAAACGTGTCCCACTGCATAGTGATATGCAGTGAAAACCTTGTGAACGCATGCAAAAGCGGTGTCGCAAAAATGCGGCTAACGGTAGAAGTTATCTAAGCAATGATGACGTCGGATTAATTCACCGAAATAGTTGACGAATACGCTTCGTAAGAGACCCTACGGTCCTGAAAAATGGATAGCAGGCAATACCGTGCCAAGCTTGATAGAACAACAAATGCAGACTAGAATCGACACCAATGAAACTATTGTTTCGAGGTGAGCATAACATGTACTGCGGAATTTATATGATAACAAATAAAGTAAATGGGAAATTTTATGTCGGAAGCTCAAATGATTTTAAGCTAAGGTGGAAGACACACCGTAACTGGAAACACGATCAAATATCGAGTATTTTCCGACAACTTTCCAAGTTATCAATTCTATCAAGAAGGTGTAGAGACTATCGAAAACACGTCAGTAGACGGAAGTGAGTAGAGTAGGCGGGAGATTAGCGCCCGTCCAAGTGCAAGGCTGCTTTTATAGTAGATGATATAGTCCACTCCTTAGCGAAAGCTAGTGACCATAGTGACAAAAAAAATAAATGCCGACGAGAAGTCTCGTATTCAAACACTTTCTATCGGATTAATTGTTGAAAACAAGTTCTTCCAATTAGCGAAGGAAAACAAAGACTTATATGTTTTCGCGCCGTTCAGTGTGTTTAAAGAATATGGTGTACATTTAGATGATATGCGTATGGATGAAATGTATGACGAGTTAGTGGCAAATCCAAACGTGAAGAAACGTGTCGCAATGACAGCACGTGAAATGATCACAAAGATTGCCCAAATTCAGCTGGAATCAGGCTATCCATACTTTATGAACAAATCTAATGCGAACAAAGCGCATGCGCTTAAAGACATTGGCCAGATTAAAATGAGTAACTTGTGTACAGAAATCTTCCAACTTCAGGAAACTTCTGAAATTACGGATTATGGTCAAGAGGATATTATCCGCCGTGATATTAACTGTAATCTAGGTTCTCTTAACATTCCAAATGTGATGCAGCCTGGTGATGTGTTCAGAGACTCTGTTCATGTTGGAATTGAAGCTTTAACGACAGTATCAGACATTTCAGATGTGCAAAACGCACCGTCTGTTAAAAAAGCAAATGAAGAACTGCATGCGATCGGTCTAGGAGCAATGAACCTGCACGGGTACCTATCGAAAAATCGCGTCAGCTATGAATCAGATGAAGCAAGAGACTTCGCTGCAACATTCTTTATGATGATGAATTACTATTCAATAGAAAAGAGCATGTTGATTGCCAAAGAGCGCAATGAAACATTTAAGGACTTTGATAAATCCGAGTATGCGAAAGGAACTTACTTTGAGAAATATAAAGAAGTAAGCTATGCGCCAAAAACAGATAAAGTGAAGCAATTGTTTGAAGGCATTTATATTCCTACATGTGAAGACTGGGCAGAACTTGCTGCTTTAGTGAAAGAGCATGGACTTTACAATGCATATAGACTTGCTGTTGCACCGACACAATCTATTGGCTATATCCAAAACGCTACTGCATCTGTAATGCCTGTCGTTAATCAAATTGAGTCCCGAACATATGCGAACTCGACGACGTATTACCCAATGCCTTACATGGATGAAACGAATTTCTGGTTCTACAAATCCGCATTCGATATGAACCAATTTAAGGTAATGGACTTGATTGCTGCAGCGCAAGAGCATGTTGACCAAGGCATCTCGACAATTCTTTATGTAAACTCTGATGTTTCCACAAAAGAATTGGCACGCTATTATATTTATGCTAACGAAATTGGATTGAAATCACTATACTACACACGTGCCCGCAACTTGGCGATTGACGAATGTATCGCATGTGCAGTTTAATGATATAACACGGGGAGCTAGCAACTCCCCCTTTATTTTTGGTTACACTGGGGGAAAGAAAATGACTAAGTATGCTGTTAACTGGAATCAGCATGAAGATGATTATACACAGATGTTTTATACACAAAATACGAGACAGTTTTGGCTGCCAGAAGAAATCAGTCTTTCATCTGATAAAAATACTTGGGGAGAAATGTCGCCTGTAGAGCAAGACACTTACATGAAAGTGCTTGGCGGGTTGACATTGCTCGATACAGAGCAGGGCGGAGAAGGCATGCCGCTGATCAGCATGCACGTAACAGGATTGCAGCGTAAAGGTGTGCTTTCCTTTATGGGAATGATGGAGCAAATCCATGCTAAATCTTATTCGACAATCTTTACAACTCTTGCAACAGAGGAAGAGATTGACCACGTATTTGACTGGGTCCACAATCACCCGCAATTGCAGAAAAAAGGTAAGCTCATCTCTGAATACTACCAAAAGCTGTTTAAGCCAGAAGTAAGCAAGTATGACTTGTATATGGCTACAGTTGCTTCTGTTTATTTGGAATCATTCCTATTTTATTCCGGATTCTTCTATCCACTATTTTTGGCAGGACAAGGCAAGCTGACAGCTTCTGGAGAAATAATAAACTTGATTATACGCGATGAAAGTATTCACGGTGTTTATATCGGATTAATTGCTCAAGAGCTTTATGGTCAGCTGACTATTGAAGAGCAAGAACGTGCTGCAAAAGAAAGACTTGATCTAATGGAAACTCTTTATCAAAATGAGCTGGAGTATACACAGGATTTATACGGAAAAATTGGCCTTGTGGACGAAGTAAATAAATTCATTCGTTATAATGCTAATAAAGCATGTATGAACCTTGGTTATGAAGCTGTATTTGAGTCAGAGGCAATCAATCCAATCGTTGAGAACGGGATGAAAACAGACACGAAAAACCATGACTTCTTCTCCGTTAAAGGAAATGGTTATGTAAAAGCAACTAAAGTTGAGCCATTGGCAGACGATGATTTTGTGTTCGACTGGAGAACAAACGAATAACCATTAAAACTAGCTTCTAATAGGAAGCTGGTTTTTTTTGCAGGTTCAGTGAGTGGACTCTTTTACAAGCAGGGTTATGGGCAGAAGAACGGTTTTTGCGTTGTAGCTTAAAACAAGGTTATGGTATATAATAAACAGGAACGTATATTCTTATTTATGTAGGAAGGTGCCCAATGGACGAAAGAAAGCTTGTTTTATACATCGCTCAAAGTTTAGATGGTTATATTGCTACAAAGGACGATTCACTCGAGTGGTTATTCCATGTAGAGGGAGAAGGGGATAATGGTTATTCTGATTTCTATGAGACCGTTGATACTATTCTTATCGGTAATCGTACATATGATTGGATTATGGATTATGAAAAGGGTAATTTCCCGTATAAAGGAAAAGAATGTTATGTATTTTCACGAACGTCTAAGGAGAATACAGAGTATGTACAATTTGTACAGGGTGACATCTTGCCATTTGTGAACAACTTAAAAGATCAATCAGGCAAAAAGATTTGGATGGTCGGCGGCGGTAATTTGCTTCATTCCTTTCTGGAAAAAAATCTGGTCGATGAACTAATTGTTACCATTGCGCCAACTGTAATCGGAGACGGTATTCCGTTATTCAAAGCAGGGGACTATAAGCTAAACCTCGATCTAAAAGGTACTAGAACCTTTAACCAATTTGTTGAACTTCAGTATGAAGTAAAGAAATGAAAGCTCTAAAAAAGTCTGCAGCAAATGATGCAGACTTCTTCGTTAGCCTTTAGTTAATAATTGCTTATTCAGTTCATTTGCGGCATGGATTGCTTTTTTGTCAGTCAATATATCTCCGGGCTTGTTACCAGTGCCAAGAATATAGCCGGCAAATTCAGTCCCAACAAAATCAAAGATATACTGAAATTGCTGGATCATCGGAAGCCCCTTTATGTCAGGTGCATCTCCGCCGACAGCGATGACATATGCTTTTTTCGCTGACATTTTCTCTTTAAAATCAGGATAGTTAGAATCTCTTAACATTTGTGACCAGCAATCAACAAAGTTTTTCATGATTCCTGTCATACTGTACCAATAAATAGGTGTAGCGAATAAGATAATATCATGTGGGAGAACGCGGTCTATTATTGAATAATAATCGTCCTTTCTATCCTGAAAACCAGTTTCTTCGTGCCGCATATCAATAATTGGTTCAATATGAAAATCTCCTAAATAAATTCTTTCCGCCTTTACCCCATCAATTACTCGGTCTGTCAGCAGTTCTGTATTTCCATTCGGGCGGTTTCCACCGTATATAACTGCAACTGTCATCATAAATTTCTCCCTTCCTGTACTCGTTCATTCTATTCTATGAGGATTTAGAAAATAATTAAAGCAGATAATTTTGATTGAATAAATCAACAATTTCGATGGAAACAGCTACTCTATTATTATTTTACATTCTGTAAAAATTTTCTCTGTTCAAGTTAAGGGAACACTAAGGAAAAGATGATAAAATAGCTAGTAGCGGAGGGGAATGATGAAGAAGAATTTTATCCATTTAATAGAAAAAGAGCTTTTAATGAAAGTAGTGTTAAAAAGGGAGAAAGTGCATAATCCAGTTGTTGTAAAACGGATTCCGCTCGGATGGAAATGTGTTGGGGTCGGCAACTATGCAGCTGTGTTTGTGCATAGTACAGAACCAGACCTAGTCGTCAAAGTTAATATAGTTGATAAGGAGAATTTAAAAGAGGAAGCAGAAATATACAGAAGATTAGGCAATCATTCTAGCTATTCTCATTTAGTGTATGAAGGCGCTAATTATTTAGTCCTGAAAAGGCTGAAAGGCATCACGCTTTATAATGCTTTTGCAAAGGGGATCAGAATTCCTGAAAAAGTCATAGAAGATATTAATGATGCGCTGGATTATGCGAGAAGATGCGGACTAAATCCATATGATATTCATGGGAAAAATGTGATGATGAATGATGGCCGAGGATATGTTGTTGACGTCTCTGATTTTCTAAAACAAGGAAAAGATGAAAAGTGGGACGATTTAGTTAAGGCATATTACACATTATATATAAAAACTATCTATAAATATCCGGTAAAAATTCCTTTTAAAGCATTGGATATTGTTAGGCATTCTTACCGATTTTACAAAAAAATTAGACGTAGACTCAATTGGCAGAGCCAATAAGAACGTTTCGTTAAAAGGAGCAAATAAAAAAGCTGGCGTATGTCGTCAGCTTTTTTTATTTGTCACAAAATCTTCTTGAAAGTGCTTTAATTTCTATTGACATTAACTAGAAACGAGATTATGATTGATTAATCCAAGAATGATTCTCATTCTCATTATTAATTATCCAGAAGGGAGAATATATAGGAACTCTAGTAATACAACAGCAATATATACATACTATTTTACATTAAAAGGGGTAGCAAACAGTGAATAAAAAACTTATACCATTCATTCTTCTTCTCATATTAATTATTAGTGCTTGTGGAAACAAGACAACGGGAACATCAGGCGAAGAAACTAAAAAAGAAGAAGAGTCAACCATTACATATGAATCTGAAAATGGCCCAATTGAAGTTCCTGCAGATCCACAAAGAGTCGTTGCTTTAACAAATGCAGGTTATGTTTTGAAACTTGGTGTTAATCTAGTAGGAGTAGATTCATGGTCAATGACAAATCCTCGTTATGCAGACGAACTTAAAGATGTTGAAGTGGTTTCAGAAGAGAATATTGAAAAAATTGCTGAGCTGCAACCAGATTTAATTATCGCAGCAAGCACAACTAAAAACATTGATAAGCTTGGGAAAATAGCTCCAACTGTTACATACACTTATAATAAGGTGGACTACTTAACACAGCATTTAGAAATCGGCAAGCTCTTGAATAAAGAGAAAGAAGCTCAAGCATGGATCGATGATTTTAAAGCTCGTGCAAAAGCGGCAGGCGAGGAAATCAAATCCAAAATCGGTGAAGACGCTACTGTTACTGTATTGGAAAGCTATGATAAAAGCATGTATATCCTTGGAGACAGCTGGGGCAGAGGAACGGAAATACTATATCAAGCAATGGGCTTGAAGATGCCTGAAAATGTAAAAGAAATGACTGGAAAAGAGGGCTACTACACGCTTTCTTCTGAAGTACTTCCGGAGTATGTCGGCGATTATCTTGTAATAAGCAAATACAATGACCAAGATAACTCTTATCAGGAAACAGATGTGTATAAAGAAATTCCTGCCGTGAAAAATAACCAAGTATTAGAAGCAAATGCATATGAGTTTATCTTTAATGATCCAATTTCTTTAGATTATCAATTAGACTTCTTTAAAGAAAACTTCTTGAAATAAAAGATTCAGAGAGTGTACTTCAACTAGAAGTCACTCTCTTTTTATATGGGGAGAATGTTATAATACAAAACAAGAAAAACTTAATCATGTAACAGAGAGGACTTTTAAATGAGTCAAAACAAAAAAGCAATGAACTTTTATGAGAACAATGAAATAGACAAAGCACTTGAGATTTTTAAGCAAGAGGTATTGCATAATAAAGGCGTACAATCTTTAAATAACTTAGCTTGGGTGTTATATAAAGAAGAGGAAAATACTCAAGATGCTGTTCCTTTGCTTAAAGAAGCGATCTTAAGAAATCCGAGCTCGCATTTTCCATACAATTTATTAGGTGAAATATACGTAGAATCAGCGAATTGGAACACTGCAATCCCGATTTTAATGAAAGCGATAGATATTAAGCCTACCATAGAAGCCTTCAATAATCTTGCTGTTGCGTATTATCATAAAGGCGATAAAACTAGAGCATCGGAATACTTTAATCATGCTTCAAAACCATCTGATTACAAAAAGTACAGTTATGCAAATTGTCTTGTGGAATTAGGAAAGTACGAAGAGGCAGAGAGTGTATTAGATACGTTCTCGGAGAAAGCTGAAGAGTTTGTCGGAGAAGTAGAATTAGCAGATTTATATGCAGAAGTAAATGCTTTCTATAAAGCTAACAAATGGTTTGAAAAGGGATGGGAAAGATATTGGAAAGAGCCTAATTGGGTTAGCAGGTACATCTATTGTCTTGTTCAAACTGGCGAGATAGAAAAGGCGAAGAAGGTGTTGGATAACCTGATTAAAGAAAAACACCTCGAGCTGCAGGAAAGTTATGAAGAAGAATGTGATGAAAACTGGACTGAAGAAGATAAAGAACAGGATATCCAGGAAATCAAGGCTGATATTATGCAGTATGGACAAATGATTGAACAGGCGATAAACGGTATAAAAGTGCCGTTGCCTTTTGAGCCGCAAGTGAACACAGCTTGTTATTTATTTGGCTGTGAGCGCCATGGCCATTCTGAATATATGGACTAAAAGGCAATGGAACTAGAGAATACGCAATTGTAAAGGTATTAACGCAGCAGTGCTTTGTCTGAAGAAAAAACACAAAAGGACCCACAAATTAATTTGTGGGTCCTTTTGTGTTACGTGTTAAAGTGCTTACTTGCTAAAATTCTGTTAGCTTTAACTATTCCCAATTTCCATTAATTTCGTAACAATAATAGTGTATGTCGCATAGTATAAGACATACACTGTATGACATATAGTAATAAAAATGAGGTGGGTGAATGAGTAATTTATTGAATTCATTAACGACAGAGCTTAGGAGAGGAACGTTGACATTAGCTGTATTAAGTCAATTACGAACACCACAGTATGGATATTCACTTGTTCAGTTATTGGAGGAATCAGGTATAGACATTGATCAAAGTACTTTATATCCATTACTTCGCCGTTTAGAGAAACAGGAGTTGGTGTCGAGTAGTTGGGATAAATCTGAGAGCAGGCCCCGTAAGTATTATGTGTTAAGCGAATATGGCCTAGAGGTCTTTTTGCAGTTAAAACAGGAATGGATAAAGAATTCGAAAGAGCTTTATACTTTATTAAAAGGTGAGGAAGAAAATGAATTTAATTGAGATTTATATCCAAGAGGTTACTCGAAGGCTACCTGAAAAAAGTCGCGAGGACATTAAACTGGAACTAAGATCAACTATAGAGGATATGCTGCCTGATGATTACAGTGAGGAAGATGTAAAGGTGGCTCTGGGAAGATTAGGGAATCCAGTCGCGTTAGCTAGTGGTTATCGAGATCAGCCAATGCATCTTATTGGACCGCGCTATTTTGATGTTTATATTTCACTATTGAAAATGATTTTACCAATTGCCACTGTTATTTCATTAATTTCAATTATTGCCGTATTTTTTATAGACTATAATGGCGACGAAGCAGTAATCAATGTAGTTTTAGATATTACTGGTTTAGGGATATGGAGAATCATAGAAGTAGGGATCCACGTATTCTTTTGGCTAACATTAACATTTGTTATTTTAGAAAGAACCGATAAACGAAGAGACGGCCAGCCATTAACAGCCAGCCTTAATAAATGGACTCCTGATGATTTGAAAAACATTATTTATATACCCAAGAATAAAGCAATTACAAAGTTCGAAGTATTTGGAAGTTTAATGTGGACTGCAATCTGGGCAACACTTTATTTCTATGCGCAGCATCTGGTCGGCGTATATAAAGGGGGGAGAAACGGGCTTGAATTTGTAACGCCTTCTTTAAATCAAGAAGTTTTACTGTCATATTGGCCAATCGTTGTCATGATAATCGGTTTAGAAATAGCTATATCCCTATATAAATTACTAAAGGGACAATGGACAAAAAATATGGCAATCTGTAATACTGTCCTTCAGTTAATTGGAACTATCGTATTTATTGTAATAGTATTAAATCCCAATCTACTAAGCAAAGAGTTTACTATTTACATGACGGATTTATTAGCTATTACAGCTAGTCAATTTAAAACGTGGTTAGTTGGCGGAGGAATATTCTTCTATATCGTTTCAGCGGCAATCAATGTATTTGATGGCTTTCGAAATTCCAGAAATCATTAATTCAAAATACTTATTAAATTAACGGAAACCCTTAACTAAATAAGTTGATAATCAAAAAAATTTGTAATTAATTTAAGGAATTGCGGCAAAAGATTGTTAATGTTAATAAGAATTTATTTGTAAATATAAAAGGAAGTATTTGACTCAGATTGATTTGTTAACCAAATTTTAATAAAAAAGGAGTTATGGCTATGACGGATGAAGAAATCAAAGAAACTATTAGAAAATATGTAGAGGCATACAATTTATTTAAAATTGATGATATGGTTAAGCTCCTACATGATGATATCTTGTTTAGAAATTTCTCAAATGGTGAAATTGACACGGAAACTAAAGGAATACAAGAATTTAGAAACCTTGCGGAAACTTCATCAAAAATCTTCTCTAGCCGTCATCAAACAATTATCAACTATGCAGCTATAGACAATCAAGTAGAGGTGCAAATTGAATATGAGGGAATATTAGCGGTTGATTTACCTAACGGATTTAAATCAGGTGATAAGTTACAATTTAACGGTAAGTCGCAATTTAATTTTAAGGAAGGGAAAATTTCACTACTTGAAGATTACAGCTGAAAGAGAGGTGTTTTCTTAACATAATAATTGAAGGTAAGAAAAGAGCCTAATAACGGCTCTTTAATAGAAGAAGTGGGGAATTTCCAACTATTATTGACTAAACTTATCCGGAAACTGCTTCACGATTCCTTCTGAGATAGCATCTGACATTATAATAATATGTGTGACTCCCTCATCAATGGAAATAATCCTTGCATTCCAATCCTTTGCTAAGCTAGCAGATAAATCATTAGAAACTAATTTCAAATGCATAGCCAATAATTCTTTTAAATCCTGAATTTTTAAACCTGGGTTTGCTGCGTTAAGAAAAGCAGCAATGTCATCGGCATTTCTATTCCATTCTTTGTTAAGCTCATTCACTAACATTTCATTTTTGATTTTAGCCGCGTCTACTATCTTTCCCGCAATCAAAATATGCTCGCTAAGCAAGCTTGTTAGTTTATTCCCAGCTTCCTCTCCATATATCGGCTTTATGGCATTACCGATATCTTCCTGGTTTTTCAGAAGTCTAGTCAGAACCTGTTTTTGGTCCATTGCACCCCCTGTTGTGGCACTGGTAATATAATTACTTGTCCACAATACATGATCAATCCATAGTTTTCTGAAGTTATTTTCAAATGTTACCTCAGACTGACTGATAGAATGTACGGGTGGTTTGGCGAAGGCAGTGGTTGTGTTAGTGTAAAGATTTAAAAGAACTAACAATATAAATCCTGAAAAAAGTGATTTCTTCATATAACTTACTCCTTCCAAAGTCAAAATTGATATTTAGGCTCATTATAATAATTAAAATGAGCCTAGTTTCCTAATCTCAGTAAGTACCTAAAGGTAAGATTACCGTTATGGTGCGCATTTAGAAATTAGAGTTAGCCTAAATTATAATAAATGTTGGAATAACCCCGTTATATAGGAGAGTCCCTTTACACTATATGATTTAAACCAGCTTACACTGCCTGGTTTTAAGTCAGGGTTCTCTATATATGATTGATCCTTTGCTACCTTCAAGCTCTTTTTAAAATATTGGTCCATTTCATTTTTAAGATTTTCGGTGAATTCCACACTATCAATAACGACCATGGATTCGGTATTTAGGAATGCCGATCTTGAATCCATATTAAATGCTCCAATGGCGCTTACTTGGTCATCAAAGACAAATGTTTTGGCGTGTATGGAATCAGGTCCTTGATATTCGTATATATTCACATCCTTTTCTACCATTCCGTTTATATGTTTAATATGCCCTGAATAGGCCATAACATTAGCTGTTGATGCTAGTGAGTTTGTTAAAATGGTTATTTTGTCTGGAGGAATTTTTACTGAATCCAGATATGGCAACATAGGCTTTGTTGGAATAACATATGGACTTTGAATAACTAAGGACTTTTTTGAATTCTTCATTAGATTCGATAAATCATACCAAACCCAGGGTTCTTTATTAAATCTTTGTATAGGATTATGAATAAAGGTGATTTTTTTAGTAGGAAGGGACATTTTCACCCAATCATAAAAGTTATTGAATACTTTTTCATCTGATTTTCTTAAGTTCTCTAGTTTCTTTTTTAGCTGATGATTGGCATCCTGTGCTTTCTTTTGTTGGCGTGAGGAAAGCTTTTCAAAAGGAACCTTCGTAATTGGATGATTCCAGACTTCATTAAAGTAGGATTCCATTTGATTCAAGACACTGCCTTCCTTTGTCTTGGTATCCGTATTAATTATCAGAACATCTCGGTCATTCGTAGGGTTTTTTTCACCTTCTTGAACAAAGTAACGGTTGCCAATATTTCTGCCGCCGATAACTGCATATTTATTATCAATAATAAGTAACTTATCATGTAGTCGATTATTCCATGTCCAAGGCTTTAAAGGATTTAATGGTTCGTAAAACTTCATTTCGACATTTGGATGATTGATTAAGGCATATTGGGCGTCTTTTAGACTAAATCTCATACCATGACTAATTCCATCCAAAAGAATCCTTACCTTTACACCACGATCAGCTGCATCCAATATCATCCCTAATATTAAATCGGTAATATACCCTTTATGAATCGCGTAATAGGCAACATCAATAGTCTCTTCGGCATTTTCCATTAAGTTAACACGAGCATACCCTGAAAAAGTTTTTTCTTCTAATAGAATGACACGATCCTGTGATACCTCATTCCCATAAAAACTTTCTACTTTATGCTGCTCCCTATAAGTGCTGCTAACCTGCGGATGGTTGCCTTTAAAAATAACAATCCCGAAAATGATAATATACAGTAAATATATAATGAGAATAATCATAACCCACCTACTCACCTTTTTAATGGGATAGCCCTCCTTTTAAATACCTGTAAAGCCATCATAATTGTTAATAGTTTGTTCAACATTCTTTAGAATATGAAATAACAAACGAGAAAAAACAATAAGTTGGGAATAGCGTTAAGAAATAATGGTTGTATGGACTAATAACCTCAGCAGGAAAAGAGGGGAGTGTCCGAAAGGTTAAATCAGGTGAGATATGGAATATGTCATGTCACGGATAATAAAGTTACTTCTGTCATTGAGGAAAAATTTGTGGAATTGAATTTGAGCTGAGCTGATAAAAATAATACGCATGAGAACTACATTACTTTCTAAAAAGAGCTCGGAAGAATCTGTCGTTAAATAATTTGTTTTAGTATGGGCTAAAGGGGAAGAATATCTATAAAGAAAATCTTATTAGTTCAGTCCTGTCGTACGTAGCCGAATAATATATCACAAGCAATTAAACAGAGCTTCTATATTCTCGGTCCAACTTGTATAGATGTTTCAATAATTTTAAAAATAAGGTGGTATTACATAATGGTAAGGATTAGCCAACCAAAATCTTTCTTCTACAAAGGAGGGTCCAAAGCTGTATTATTATTACACTCTTTCACAAGTAATACGGTGGATGTTAAAAAGTTAGGAAGCTTTTTAAACAGGGAAGGGTATACTTGTTTTGCTCCTTTGTATAAAGGTCATGGTCAATCGGCTGAACATTTAATGTTAAGTACTCCGAGTGATTGGTGGAAAAGTACGGAAGAGGGGTACAATTTTTTAAAGAGTGAAGGGTATCAGCATATTGCTGTTATTGGTGTGTCTTTAGGGGGACTATTAGCCTTAAATGTTGGCCAAAAAATGAATGTTACGGGTATAGTCACTATGTCTGTTCCATATAAGGGTGAGGTTTATTCGCTAAAGAAACGTGTATTATATTATGCAGAGAATTATATGCAGTTGCAAGGAAAAGAGAAGCAAGAAATCTCGGAGGAACTAAATCAATTAGCAGCATATTCAACTAATAGTTTATTGCAATTTATGGAACTTATTGATTCCACAATGGAGGGATTATCTCAACTAGAGAAGCCAATCTCTATATTGTATGGGGAGTTAGATGAACCATTATATAGAGATAGTGCTAAATACATATATGCAAAAGCATCTTCCTCTCATAAAAGGATAAAAGGGTATTTAAATTCAAAACATTTAATGACATTAGGTCCGGATAGAGACATTATTCATCGTGACATTCTAACATTTTTAGAGGAATTAGAATGGTAATATTTATATGTAATAAAGAAGACTCAACATTTTATTCATGAATATTTACAATAAGGAAGCGTACACATCTAAATGGAACGCTCCTTCTATAAGAGCATTCCATTTAAGGTATGTAACAAATGGATGATA
>Ga0209463_1001397_pt1 | contig 14885 bp, 14 predicted proteins | sample AgamicMgSfrz_FD_187169 | JGI IMG/M metagenome (GOLD analysis project Ga0209463, IMG submission 187169) | Agave microbial communities from Guanajuato, Mexico - Mg.Sf.rz (SPAdes) (version 2) | ecosystem: Host-associated > Plants > Phyllosphere > Phylloplane/Leaf | place: Guanajuato, Mexico... | reverse complement strand
TTTGGCCAGGCTCGGTGCAACGCGGTATGTGTTCCATCCCTTGAGCGGACCAAGCTTGAGAGAGATTCCTTCATTGCGCACAACAGCCTTCTGGCCAATCTGACCCAGACGAATAGCTGCACTGAACCGTTTGGAGCTGGACACCACTGCAGCGAATCCCTTCATGCCCGCTCCCTCAAGCTTGTTCCCGTGACCCTCTTCAACCTTGCGTCTTCGTAAATACACCAGCATATCATGCAAAGGTATTTTGACAGGGCAGGCCTCATAACAGGCCCCGCACAAACTCGAAGCACTGGCAATATCGTTCCACTCGTCTATATTCCCATTCAGTGCTGGCGTCAACACTGCACCAATCGGGCCGCTGTAGGTTCCACCATAGGCATGACCGCCGATATGACGGTATACCGGACAAGCGTTAAGACAGGCTCCGCAGCGTATGCAATTGAGCAGTTCCTGAAATTCAGGATCGCCCAACTGTAGGGATCTTCCATTGTCCACGATAATAATATGCATTTCATCAGGACCGTCCCCGTCAGCTGTTCGACGCGGACCGGTTATGCCTGACATATACATGGTCAATTTCTGTCCCGTGGCTGAACGCGGCAGCAGCGTGGCCATCACTTCAAGATCGGTCCAGGATGGAATAATCCGTTCCATTCCCATCAGGGTAATCTGCGTCTTGGGTACAGTGGATACCATACGGGCATTGCCTTCATTTTCGAACAGCACCATGGAGCCTGTCTCCGCAATGGCGAAGTTACAGCCCGTCATGCCGATGTCAGCCTCGAGGAATTTTTCGCGCAGCTTTTTGCGCACAAACCCGGCGAGCACGGTTGTATCCGGTTCGAGGGTTTCCCCTGCTTCTTTTGATAATAAATCCGCAATCTGGTAACGGTTTTTGTGTATGGCCGGAATAACAATATGTGAGGGTGCTTCGCCAGCCAACTGGATGATGTATTCACCCAGATCGGTCTCAATGGCTTCAATGCCAGCAGATTCAAGCGCATGGTTCAGATGTACCTCTTCCGACACCATCGATTTGGATTTAACTACGGATGCAGCTTCATGGTGGGCCGCTATATCGAGAGCGATTGCTGCTGCCTCCACCGATGTATCTGCAAAATGGATATGAACACCGTTAGCACGGGCATTGTTAACGAATTCATTCAGATAATAATCCAGATGTGCGATTGTGTGCAGTCGAATCTGGCGGCCCCGTTCCCGCCATTCATCCCAATTCCCGTGTTCTTCCGAAGCGGATTTTTTCCCGTTCCGCAGACGTTCCGTTGTGAATTTGACAGCTTTGCGCAGAAAATCATCATTAAGCGCGAGTTCCGCACGTTTCTTGACAGACACATCCATTACACCAGGCTGACTCATCCTGTTCGCACCCCCTCATACAGTAATTCGGCCAAATGCATGACACGAACCGGTTCATTCCGGTAGCGCAGGTTGCCTGCGATATTCATGAGACACGCCATATCCAGTCCAACAAGCACCTCGGCATCAGTCTCTTTGATATGATCGACCTTCTCGGTAACCATCGCGCCGGATATGTCCGACATTTTTACAGCAAACGTTCCCCCGAACCCGCAGCAGTCCTCTCCAAAAGGTAGGGGGACAAATTCCAGCCCTTTCACTGCAGACAACAGTGCCATCGGTTCGTCTTTCACCCCGAGCAGCCTGCTGCCGTGGCACGATGGATGATAGGTTACCTTGTGGGGAAAATGTGCTCCCAGATCCGTTATCCCGAGTACCTGCACCAGAAATTGCGTAAATTCATAGGCTTTTGCTTCCAACCGTTTTGCCTTTTCGAGCCATACCGGATCATCCGCAAACAGCTCAGGATAATGATGAATCATATACGTACAAGACCCTGAAGGACAGACTACAAAATCACTGTCATCAAACGCTTCCAGAATCGTTTTGGCCGCCACTCTTGTCTCATCCCAGTACCCGCTATTGTATGAAGGCTGCCCGCAGCAGGTTTGGACAGGCGGAAATTCCAACCGAACGCCGTGAGTGGCAAGCAGTCTGACCATCGCTTCTCCGACACGCGGGTAGATGGCATCGCTGAGGCAGGTAATGAACAAGGAGACCTTCATAATTACACGCTCCCATAATTGATTAGTAGTTGGTCGTTGAAGTTTACTCTAGGTATCAATTCATAACTATCTGACGACAAGGCCATTTGCTTATACAGTCGTAATTTTGATGTCGTAGTCCTTCAGACGATGGATCAGATTACCTTCCAGCGGCTCATTGAGAATGACAGCATGAACCGCATTCAATCCGGTTACCCTGGCGAACGCACGAACACCAAACTTGCTGGCATCGGCGAGCAAAATAACCTGGTCGGAGATCCCGACCATTTTCTGTTTCAACCTGGCTTGAAGTTCATTGGACTCGCTAATTCCGCCACCATCCAGATGGACTCCCTTGCAGGACAAAAACAGTTTATCAACATGATACGTTTCCAATGAACGTTCGGCGAGCGGCCCGACAAATGACAGTGAACGCTGTGCCAACTGGCCACCGGTAGAGATCACTTCTATCCTGTCTTTACTGCTAAGTTCGGTCGCAACCTGAATCGAATTGGTTAACACCGTCAGCGGAATATCCGGCATGTTCGCAGCCATATAACCTGCAGTGGTGCTGGCATCCAGCAGTACCCGATCCCCAGGGCGAATCATGGCAAGGGCTGCCTGAGCAATTCGTTTCTTCTCTTCCGCATGCGTTGTTTCCCTCACGCGATAGGGGATCTCCGGCTGGTCATCCTTGATACTCACAGCTCCCCCATGGGAACGTTTTAATCGCCCGGCCTGCTCCAGCCGATCCAGATCACGGCGGATGGTCTCTTCGGTTACCCGACAGCGATCACTCAGCTCGGACACACGCATGCTGCCGCTCTCATTAACCATCTCTACAATGCGATCATACCGCTCAGCAGCCAGCATCGTTACACCTCGCTTCCGGCTTGTGATTTCGTTGAGTCCGTCAATCGAAGAAATCTGCCGTATGCCTCTTCCCAAATCAATCTGTCCTTCGGTTCATACTCGGTTACCGGGAACGAATCACGAATGACCCTGCGTGCCTCCCAGATGTCCTTGAACGCTCCACTGGCAATCCACTGGACAGCCATGTTCCCGATTGCACTGCCTTCTGCCGGACCGGCCCATACCGGCTTGCCAATAGAGCTTGCCGTCCACTGGCACAGCAGTTGATTCTGGATGCCCCCGCCGACCATGTGCAATCCATTGAAGGACTGACCCGACAATTGTTCTGTCCATTCCAGCACTCTTCTGTATTTCAGCGCAAGGCTCTCCAAGATGGATCTGGCAATAGCTCCTTGATCTTGTGGTTCTTGCTGTCCCGTATCGCGGCAATACTGGCGAATCCGGATCGTCATGTCACCTGCGGGCATGAATAGATCGTCATCTGGATCAAATAAACTTGCAAATGGAGGGGCTTGTTCCGCATGCTTCAATAATTCAGCGTAACTGATTCCTTTTCCCTGCCGCTCCCATTCACGCATGCTCTCCTGCAAGATCCAGAGCCCCATAATGTTCTTAAGCAGACGGAACGTTCCTCCAGCCCCGCCTTCATTTGTGAAGTTCAGGGCAAGACTTTCGGGAGTAATGGCAGGATGATCAATCTCCGTTCCCATCAAGGACCAGGTTCCACAGCTCAAGTAAGCAAACGAACGATCTGTTGCCGGAACTGCAACCACTGCAGAACCTGTATCATGTTCAGCCACCGCAATAACGGGAATGGCGGATATCCCCAGATCACCCGATATACTGCTGCGGAGTTGGCCTACTCGTGTACCCGGCATTACCGCTTCCCCAAACAGCTGCTTCGAGACCCCAATGTGGGCAAGCAATTCTCCGTCCCATTGCCCGCTCACCGGGTTGTATAGCTGTGTTGTCGTTGCATTGGTAAACTCATTCACCGCTTCTCCAGTCAAAAAGTAACGAAGCAGGTCCGGTATCATCAGAAAACGATCCGCTGCAGCGAGCAGTGGGGAACCGTTCCGCCGCAGGGTTGCGAGCTGGTACAGGGTATTAAAACCAAGGAATTGGATGCCTGTTCGCTCGAAAATCCGCTGGGAGGTTAACTCCTTGCGAACCTGTTCCATCATGCCGTTAAACTGTCCATCACGATAATGATAGGGATTACCGAGCAATTCGCCATTGTGGCCCAGAAGCCCAAAGTCTACTCCCCAGGAATCGATCCCCAAACTGTCGGGCTGCTCTCCCTGCTGCTTGACCAGGTGCAGTCCCTGCAACAATTCATGATGCAAACGCAGAATGTCCCAGTGCATTCGTTCGCCTGCTTTGACCGGCTCATTCTTGAATCGATGAACTTCGGTGGCGGTTATTCCCCGGTCATCCAAATGACCCAGCAGCGCCCTCCCGCTGCCAGCCCCCAAATCATATGCCAGCACACTCACTGCTCTTCACCAACCTTCCTATACAAATGACGTTATTCCCTTTGCTAATTGTTTGTTTATTTTTGTTTTATACTGTTTTGCTTTATTTCACGAGTATATCACTGTTGTAAGCGTTTGAATACCCTGTGTTTTGTTTCTTTTCCAACAAAAAAAACGACCCGATCTCATGGACAAGTCGTTCTTTTTTTTGAATTACGTATAAAATCGGCCATTGCTTACACCGGACTGGGGCTGCACATCTCTCTCGAAATGCTTGAACCTTGTACCCTGGTAGGTTAGCATACCTTGATCATTTTCCACCAGCATGCCGTAGTTGCTTCCGCCGACATTCAATTCCACGCGTTCTCCATTATCCAGTTGAAATGTTGCATAGTACCAGGTTGAAGCACTGCTCTCTCCGCTTCCTCCGGTAACCTTGGTTCTCTTCGCTACTACAGTACAGTGCAAGGTGAGCAGCGCTGCTGCATTATTGGAGGACCAACTCCGAACCCCTGAAATAATGGCGTATACAATCACACATGCAATGATGAGAAATATAGCCCCAATGAATATGGAACCCAATGCACTCATGGCCCCAAACTCACTGAATCCTGAAAAAAATCCCCCTTGATTCCCCTCAAATCCCGGCACACTATTCATGTCGTCAAATACACCGAAGCCGTCTGTGGTTAATCGGCCCATCGATGAGGATATGCTGATCGTCGTCATTCAACATCGTTCCTTTCCGGCTCCATAATAAGATGCACCGCCCCTTTGCCAAGGAAACGGTGCACGCGGACAACCTTACTTACCTTGTCCGTATACTATATGAGTGTAATTAGGAATACAGACGTTCAAGTTCATCAACCAGACTGCCAACATACGCCACAGCAGCACGGATTGGTTCTGGTCCGGACATGTCCACACCCGCAAGTTTCATCAGCTCTTGAGGTGCGAGACTTCCGCCTGCTTTTAATGCTTCGAGCCAGCGATCCACGGCAGGCTGCCCTTCTTCGCGAATCAGTCCGGCAGCAGCAGTTGAGGCCGTCAAACCAGCGGCATAGGTGTAAGGGTAGAGTCCCATATAGTAATGAGGCTGTCTCATCCAGGTCAGCTTGGCACCTTCATCCACTATCAAGTCAGGGCCCCAGAACTCGGAGAGAATATTTCCTTTGAGCTCACTGAGCAGCTTGGCTGTAATTGGTTCATCCTTCGTGGCAAGTTCGTACACCTGGCGCTGCAATTCACCTTCTAGCAGGTGAGTTACGAAGTTATGATAATACGTATTGAGCAATTGTAGAATCACCCAGCGGCGCATTCTTGGGTTGTCAGAGCGTTTTAACAGATGATCAGCCAGCAGCATTTCATTCATGGTCGATGGTGCTTCAATGAAATACAGTGAAGGCCTTGTATTGGTAATCCGCTGATAGCGTCCGGCAAGCATGAAATGCCCGGCATGTCCGACTTCATGAGCGAGCGTAAACGCACCCCGCATATTGTTAGCCCAGGAGATCAGGATATACGAATGCGCCCCGTAAATGGATGAACAGAAAGCCCCCGTTGACTTGCCGGCATTATCCGCATAATCCACCCAACGGTCGCTGAATGCCTTCTCCACAATTTCGCCGTATTCGGGCCCAAGCACGGCAAGCGCTTCACGGATGAGCGTGCAGGCTTCTTCATACGTAATGGCAGGGCTGAATTCAGGATCCAGCGGGGCCTTGAGATCACAGAACATCAGCTTGTCCAGACCCAACTCGCGTTTCTTGAGAGTCGCAAGTCTGCGCATATGAGGGGCAAGTTCCTGCTGAATGATATCCAGGATATTGTTGTACATCTCTTTGCTTACTTGCTGCGGGCTAAGCAGCATATCGGTAACGTCGTCGTAGCCGCGAAGCCTGGATAAAACAACCTGTTTCTTCACTTCGGTTGCATACCCTTCGGCAAATGTATTTTTGTAATCATTTAGCTTGGAACTAAAGGCTGCGTAGGCAGAACGGCGCAGCTTGGTATCGGAAGACATTTCATAGTTATTTTCATAGAAAGACCAGGACAGCGGGCGGGTATTGTCTTCTCCATCCAGCGCATCATCAAAAGTCATGTCTGCCAGTTTACCGCGCAGGTAAATCCGGTATGGCGAATCCAATACTTCACCGAGCGAAGCCAGTACTTTCTCCGTCTCTGGTGAGAGGCGATGTGCTTTTTCCTGAAGCAGAAGATTCAGGCTGCGAGCATATGGCTCCAGTCCGGGAAGTTCTGCAATATATCGTTCCACCGTACCTTCGGGAAGATCCGTGATCTCGGAATTGACAAAAGACAAGGAAGACGACAGAGACGACAGGATATCTCCCGCTTTCGCCGAATTCTCAAGGTTAACCGGATTGGTACTATCCTCCGATTGTTTCAGTCGCGCATAGGATGCGGTCTTCACAATTCGTTCCTGAAGTGCTTCACGTGCATCCAGACAAGCCAGTAACTGTTCGGCACCTTCGCCCAGACGTCCTTTATACGTTTCAATCTGGACAGCTGCTTCCGGGAGTGATCTGAGTTCCTGCTCCCACTCGGCATCCGTCCCAAACAAATCCGTCAGATTCCAGGTTGTTTCCTGGCTTACTTCGTTACGTGTACGTATTTTTTCCATCTGTTATGTCCTCCTCCTTGCATTTCCAATATCTCTCATCGTATCATATTACGACCGTTTATACCTGACATCTCCCAAATTGAGACTTTGGGTTCAAACCGAATCAAAATAAACCGCTGAGGTGTGGAAATATTCCATACCCCGGCGGTTTTATTGAGTTTGATTTATTCTGATTTCCAGATTACATTTTCACCGTAATTTTTACCCCAATCGTACATGGCTCGCAGGACTGGCATCAAGCTATGTCCATGGTCCGTCAAGCTGTACTCTACCCGAGGAGGGACTTCTGCATAGACCTTGCGCTCAATCAGCCGATCTTCCTCCAGCTCCCGAAGCTGGTTAGTCAGCATTTTTTGGGTGATATGAGGGATCAATCGCTTCAATTCACTGAATCGCTTGGTTCCTTCCAGTCCCAGATGCCACAATATAATGAGTTTCCATTTGCCGCCAATGACAGCAAGGGTCAGTTCCTTCTCACAGTTGATTTCTTTCAAATTAATCCGTTCCTTGACTTCGGCCGCCATGGCTCCGAGCCCCCTTAGCTTACATTCTTCGTTCAAACAGGTCACTATTCGATATAGCTTATTCTCAATTCTACTACAGCATGGCTCGAATGCATAGGAGACGTGAACGTATCACCGCATAATACATGACAGAAAGGACCGGCTCCCCCTCTTTTATATAAGGGATCCCGGTCCTGCCTATGGTTACTTCAAGATCTGCAAGAGACCATCTATTCGAGATTCGCATGACGGCCAAACATGTCCGCCCCAGTCATCTCTTTCTTTTCCATCAACGTGAGTACCAGAGCATCCATAGCCAGCAGCAATCCCTGTTCAAAAAGCGAACCCATCGGTTGAATCGTAACGGCTGCGCCTGACGTTGCCGTATCCTCTTTTGCAGATGCGGGAAGACGAACGACGGTGTTAGCCATTTGACCAATGGTGGACTCCGGCTTGATCGTGATCAGACCTACCGGTGCACCGGCTTTACTGGCCTTCTGAGCCATCGCTGCCAGACTGTCCGTTTCTCCCGAGCCCGAGCATAATAGAAGGAAGTCCTTCTGACTTATGCCCGGTGTGACAGTCTCCCCGACAACGAATACCCGGAGTCCCATCTGCATCAATCTCATGGCAAAAGCCTTTCCCATCAAACCCGAGCGTCCAGCACCTGCCACAAAAACCTGTTCAGCAGCCAGAATATGCTCAGCCATCGCCTGCATTTCCGAATCGTCGATCTGGCTTAGTGTGCGTTCCAGCTCCTTCAGAATGTCAGCTGCGTATTGTCTGCTGCTCATCCAGTTACCCTTGTTTTACAAGACGTTGCATTTCAGCTGCAACTTTGGCTTTGTCTGCTTGTCCAGTGATTCCCCCGCCTACAATAACCAGATCCGGTTGTGCTTTGATTACTTCAGGCAATGTTTCCAGCTTGATGCCACCAGCTACAGCCGTTTTTGCATTTTTCACAGCAGCTTTGATCGTTTGCAGATCTTCGAACGGGCTTTGTCCTTCGGCTTGCAGGTCATAACCTGTGTGTACACAGATGTAATCTACGCCAAGCGAATCAACTTCACGAGCACGTTGTTCAAGGTTAGGCACGTTGATCATGTCCACAAGAACTTGTTTGTTTTGTTTCTTCGCTTCTGCTACTGCACCTTTGATCGTACTGTCATTGGTTGCCCCAAGCACAGTGATCAGATCCGCACCAGCTTCAGCTGCTTTCATGATTTCATAACCACCAGCGTCCATAATTTTCAGATCGGCCAGAACCTGCAGGTTAGGGAATGCTTCTTTCATCGCTTTAACCGCGTGCAGTCCTTCATTAATAACGATTGGTGTACCAATCTCAACGATATCAATATATTGTTCCACTTCTTTAACCAGAGCGATACCTTCAGGGATGTTTACCAGATCGAGTGCGAGTTGCAATTTCATGATTTATTTCTCCTTTGTTATTCAGATATGAGTATTGCTGTATAGGATTTCTAAATAATTAGCCTGCACCAATCAGCCTGTTCAGATGCATGCAACGTTTATCTTGGCTACTCCTTCATTGTAGAGCCTGACTTTCCATCCAGGAAGTACGCACTTTGAAGTCAGGTAGTTACCTGCACGATACTATTGATTTATTTTTGTTGTTATATGAAGCTTATTAAGAAAAAATCAAATACGATTCCAATCATAAAGAGACCAATGAGCACAAATCCCGTCCTACATCATGAAAAAATACCCTGCCAGAGGGCAGGGTATTTTAATGTATCTATACATACAGCTGATCAATACAGCTTAGAAATAAACGGGCTTCACGCATACCGGCTTCGATGCACCAGTACTATGTCCAGTGTATTTCAGACGTCCACTTTCTTGATCTACAGTAAACGTCACGATATTGTTGGTATCGCGGTTGGCTGCAATGAGCAATTTACCATTCGGTGTCAATGCAAAGTGACGTGGATGTTCACCTTCTGCAGAAACGTGTTCAACCAGTTTCAAATGCCCTGTTTCAGCATCTGCTGCAAATACAACGATGCTGTCATGTCCACGGTTCGATCCGTATACAAAACGGCCATCATTCGATACCGTAATTTCAGCAGTTGTATTTTCTGCGCCCTCATAGCCATCCGGCAACGTCGACACAGTGGATACTTCGGTCAACGTACCTGCCGCCGCATCATAACGGTAAGACGTAATGGAAGAATCCACTTCGTTAATCACATAAGCGAATTGACCATTGGGATGGAACGCCAAGTGACGCGGACCTGCTCCTGCATGGGTTTTGGTTTCGCTATGCAGCACAAGTTCATTGTTGTCAGCATCGATTGAGTAGATGGCAATCTTGTCAGCACCCAAATCCTGTACCATCATGTATTTGCCATCCGGGCTGAAGAAAGCAGAGTGAACATGAGGCTTGTCCTGACGCTCTGGATGTGCGCCTTTACCCTCATGTTTTTTCTCGTCCAGAAGCGCTCCGACTTCACCGTTATCACTCAACGCCTGCAGACCTACCAGTCCTCCGTGATAGCTGGAGAGGATCAGGTAACGTCCCGAAGGATCGCGCTGGATATGACATGGTGGAGCCGAGATGGAATGATTACGATTAAGCAAGGACAGTTTTCCTGTGGAAGGATCAATGTTCAGAGCAACCGCTTCAGACATTTTGTTCCCCTCTGGAGATACAGCTTCCCCAATCGCATATACTTTGTTGTTTTCGGCATTTACGTTTACAAACGTTGGGTTTTTCACACCCGAGATGCCGTCCAGCTTGCTAAGGCTGCCTGTATCCTCATTCAATTCATATGCGTAAATGCCCTCATTTTCCGCTTCGGCATAAGAGCCGACCAATACGAGCAAGCGTTTTGATTCACTCATTACAGTTTCCTCCTCTATGTGTATGTAGTCTAGTTGCACCTCTTCTATAATAAATCTGCCATATCAAAATAGCAATCCGTCCACCCCGCTTCCACTCTCCACACTCCGAGGCTCGCGCATGTATTTGTAGCATTATCATGCCAATATCCATTCACGATGCAGGACAACTTCTGCTATGATTAGATAGGTTTTCATCATGAAAGGACTGAATTCGGTTGCTGCAATCATTTTTGCTTACGTTGTATCATGTTTTTCTGCCCATATCCCTGCCAGTCATCGGAGGTATTTTGTTAAAACGGTTCAAAAATTGGGATACCCGATCACTGTCAACCTTCTCCCTCTATATTTTGAGTCCTGCGCTTATCTTTGATACACTGCTGCATGCCGAAATTACCTGGACGGACGTCACAGGCACGTTCTGGTTTTCCATTATTAATCTGATCGCACTATGGGCGCTGGCTGAACTATTAAGCCGGATCTTCCACCTGGGTCCAAGCGAAAAAGCAGGACTCACCCTTGTCTCCACGTTTACGAACTGTGTGAATTACGGGCTCCCACTCGTTTTGCTTGCCTTTGGACAACTGGGATTGGACAAGGCCTCGGTCTATGTGATCGGACAGATGATTATTGTAAATACGGTCGGTATCTTTTTTGCCGCCAGGTCCGAATTCACTGTCAAACACGCCATCCTGTCTGTGTTCCGTATGCCATCCATCTATGCCGCAGCTATTGCCATCGTTCTAAGGTCCACGGGCGTTCGTCTACCTGAAGCCCTGGATGGAGGTATCGCCATGCTGGCAGCGGGTTATTCTCCGGTCGTGCTTGCCATATTGGGTGCACAGATGTTACGACCGCCCGGTTCCGCTGAGCCATGGCAGCCTAATGTGCGGCGTGCATTCTGGACTGGACTTGTCGTGCGTCTCGCGGCTGCGCCGGTACTATCTTACCTGATTCTGACCGCACTTCAGGTCGAAGGCACCTTATTCAGCGTGCTGCTGATTCTGGCATCCATGCCAACGGCAGTAAACGCAGTGATTTTGGCTGAACAATTCAAGGCATCACCGCAATTTGTATCCCGCTGCATTTTATGGACAACCGCTGCATCCATGATCATTCTGCCGATTATGATTGTGATGTCTTCCGGATAAGCACTGCTGCCGATCCAGGAGACATCGCCGCTAGGCGGCGTTTCTCCAGTCTGCGTTCATAGCGGCGCTGGAGAGCTCTTACATAAAAGAATTTGACGACAAAGTACGAAATCAAACCCAGGATCACGCCAAAGACAGACATGCCCGCGAGAATATCAAGCCCACCCAGCAATAGTTCACTTAACGCGGACCAGTTGCCGCGAAACAGCTCCATGAATGCACTCTCGTGAACAGGTCCCTGTCCCATGCTGTGTGCTGGAAGTATCCATGATCCGATCTGCTTCGCAAGCGGCATGAGCAGAATCGGCAGAAACGTCAGTTTTCCGATTACATTGCCCACGATGGCAGCCGGAAGCGAACCGCCAGACAAACGCACAATAGGATAGAACACAAGATAGATCAGGGATGCCGTGGAGATGACGATCAACTCGAGACCAAAACCGATTGCAAATCCGGTGGAAACCTTATGTGCTCCTCCCGGAGCACGTAACAATTTAAGAAAATTCAGCTTCAACGCACGTGTTAAACGTGCGAATCGGTTCGCTTTGCTTTTCTGTGAATTCATACCGAACTTCCCCTTATTTACACAAATGACGGCTCGCGCCGTCTCTTCATCATATATTAGACCGCATTAACATCAGCGGTGACAATGACAGGCTGCGTTTCGATGGTTACATTCCCTGCGACCGCTCTTGATATCATACAAGACTCTTCGGCCTTATGTGCAAGTCGATCCGCTTTGGTCAACTCAGCCTCTGTTGCATCAGCCTGAAGCACGATGCGCGGACGGTGCACAATTCGTTCATACGTAAATATGTTATTGGTGACATCCACCGTTGCTTCCGATTCCAGTGTCAGCTCCTTCGGTGTAATATCCGAGCGTTCCAGCATCGCCGCCAGAGTGATCAGATAACAGGTGGAGGCTGCACCCAGCAGCATTTCATCCGGATTGGTTCCTGTACCTGGACCGCCCATCTCCTGCGGGATGGATATGACCGATTTTAATCCTCCTGCATCAATGGTACCCTCACTATTACGTCCGCCGTTCCATACGGCTTTCAGATGAAAAGGATGTTTCATTTCACTCATTCCTTTCTATTACTACACTCGTTTACACGGTATGGATTGTTCGTTCAGTGCGCTAACATGCTCTTCGTTCAGCCCCACATCGGTAATGACCTGTGTCACGCTGCTAAGTTCTGCGACTCTCGTAAAAGCCTGTATATCGAACTTGCTCGAATCTGCGAGCAAAATAACTTCATCCGCAATGCTGATCATCTTCTGTTTCACCAAAGCCTGCAATTCGTTCGATTCGCTGATGCCTTTGGTCAAATGCACCCCTTTGCAGGACAAAAACACCTTGTCCACATGGTAGGCATCCAGTGAGCGCTCTGCGAGCGGGCCTACAAAAGACAATGACTTGGAAGCAAGCTGCCCTCCGGTCGCGATAACCCTGATCTGTTCCTTGCTGCTCAGCTCGGCCGCCACCTTGATAGAGTTGGTCAGTACAGTGAGCTGGATATTCGGCAGCCCTGCAGCCATGTACCATGCTGTTGTGCTCGCATCCAGTGCGATCCGGTCGCCTGGCTCTACCATCTTGATGGCCTCTTCGGCTATTCTTCGCTTCTCTTCTGCATGCGTAATGGCCCGTTCAGGATATGGGATTTCTCCCTGTCCTTCTTCCTTATATTTAACACTGACGGCACCGCCATGGGACCGTCTAAGCCTGCCGGCCTGCTCCAGCTTGTCCAGATCACGGCGAATCGTCTCCTCCGTCACCCCGCAGCGCTCACTAAGCTCGGTTACACGCATGCTTCCCTGCGAATCCACCCATTCCACAATTTTCTCATAACGTTCAGCCACGAGCATTATTTCTTCACTCCAAACCGTTGATATCCAAGATGAATCCTGTACATCCCATCATACCACAGTGCTACCTGAAGGAGAATTTTATCGGGATGAAGAACATGCAAAAAGAGGGAGCCTGTGCTCCCTCCCTAAAATGCTGAGATGTATTATTTATCGTCTGCCAAAGGGAACCAGCCCGGTGTGTTAATAATGGCATTCCACAATCCGTCAGGGATAACCAGACGCTCCTGATCCGCTTTTGTCAAAACGGTCTCGATATCCTCTTCGCGTCCGCTCTCGATTTTCTCCACCCAGTCCGGTTCGATAATCAACTCACGTCCGATGGCTAGCAGTGGGACGCCGCTCTGAAGAGCTTCCGCTGCCTCGTCTGCCGTATGGATTGCACCTACACCAATAACCGGCAATTTGCCGCCTACGCGATCCAGAATGAACTCCATTCTGGATCGATGGTCTGCTTCGCCGCGGCGTGGTTTGGACCAGAACTCGTTCAGGGATACATGCAAGTAATCCAGATTTTTTTCTTTCAGCGCGTCAATGAGTGCGTAGGTCTCTTCCATGGTCAACCCTGGTGTTTCCGGTTCTTCAGGAGAGAAACGGTATCCGACAATAAACGGAAGCTTGGTATGCTTCGCTACAACCTTCTGCACTTCATCTACAACGGCCAGCGGGAATGTCAGGCGTTTCTCAATGCTGCCACCCCAGCGGTCTTCACGGCGATTGGAATGTGGGGAGAAGAACTGCTGGATCAAGTAACCATTCGCACCATGGATCTCAACACCGTCGAATCCGGCTTCAATGGCGCGACGTGTCGCTTCACCGAAATCGTTGATGATGGACGTAATTTCTTCGTTAGACAGTTCTCTCGGTACAGGTGATCCTGGACGCTCACTGGCAACGGCGCTCGGCGCAACCACTTGACCAGCGGGTACAGCTTGTTCCGGAGTGAGACGTCCAGCATGGAAGATCTGAAGTACTGCTTTGGAACCTTGCTGCTTGATCGTGTCAGCGAGGCGTTTCAGGCTGGGAACGAAGCTATCGTCATACGCAGCAAATTGCGCCGGAAATCCGATACCGTTCGGTGTAACATACGTTACGGCAGTCACGGACATGCCTGCACCGCCAGTGCGACGAGCATAATAAGCCAGTTCAGCATCCGAGACGGTACCGTCGGGATTCGAGGACATATGAGTCATAGGAGCGAGTACGATCCGGTTTTTGAGACTAATGCCGTTTGGTAGTGAAACTTGTTCAAACATTTGACTATACTTTGGATTCATTCGTGGTTCCCTCCTGATTATAATATCTCTTTAAATAGATATATGAATACGTATTTCGATTACTGTAACTATTATAGTTACTATTACTCCATATTTCAACTTTTCATTTTCAAATCTTTTTGGACGATTCGATTCCTTCATTTATTAAAC
>Ga0209463_1001396_pt1 | contig 14888 bp, 14 predicted proteins | sample AgamicMgSfrz_FD_187169 | JGI IMG/M metagenome (GOLD analysis project Ga0209463, IMG submission 187169) | Agave microbial communities from Guanajuato, Mexico - Mg.Sf.rz (SPAdes) (version 2) | ecosystem: Host-associated > Plants > Phyllosphere > Phylloplane/Leaf | place: Guanajuato, Mexico... | reverse complement strand
TCTATAACATTCTTATTTAAAAAGATGAGGTGATTTATATTCAAGATAATAATGAAATTAGAAAAAAGGAACTAATGTCAATGGCTCTTGACATTATTTTCCCTTACAGGCTTACGGGGCCTACCGGGAATACTGGATCTACTGGAAGTACTGGACCTACCGGAAGTACTGGGCCTATCGGAAGTACTGGACCTACCGGGAGTACTGGGCCTACCGGAAGTACTGGACCTACCGGAAGTACTGGACCTACCGGGAGTACTGGTTCAATCGTTACAACAAACTCTATGTTCGCTAATAATACATCAGGTGGTTCTGTTTCAGTCGTATTAGGAGGAACAAACATTCCACTTGCAAATAACCAAAGTCTCGGTAATTTTACAGTTAACGCTTCAAATGACGTATTTACAATTCCTGTAACTGGAAGATATCATTTAACCTATCAAGTTAATACGACAACCGCTCTACTTGCTGGAACTAGACTACTATTAAACGCTTCTACGCCAATTCCTGGCTCTATTTTTTCTCCCACTTTATCCACTTCAAATTATAGTAATAACTTAATTACTAATTTAAATGCTGGTAATACAATCTCACTACAATTATTTGGTATATTATCCGTCGTGAATTTAGTTGGAGGCGGATCAACAGGTGCCTCTCTTACAATTATACGAATTGATTAAAAAAATGATTCATTCTTTTTATAATAAACAATCTAAATACTCAATTGATAAATATTACGATAGTGATTAAGTAATAAAAATAAATTTTACTATATCCATAGTAGAAAACATCTATACTAAATTTTCCGTATATATATTATCAATTTACACTCACCCATGTCGATGTTACATTAAAGATGAAGATTGTTTCTTCTTTACAGACCATCTCAATATGTATTTGAGGAACATCTCCAATCCTATACGCGAGAGCAATACTATATTGACACTCAATTGAGTGTCTTTTTTTATATTCAAAAAATAAAAATCAGACTACTTTATATACTAATCCATCCACATACCCTATGTGGTTTAAAACTTTTAAGAGGAAACCTTCTAACAATAGGTTTCCTTCCATATCATATTAAATAAGAAGCAGGTTAAATACGGAGGTGATTTTGATTAAGACTACTTTAATTTCTCATTTTTACAATGAAGAATATTTACTTCCATGGTGGTTAATGCACCATACAAAGCTATTTGATCATGGCATTCTTATTAATCGTGGATCCACTGATCGTTCAGTTGAAATCTGTAAAACATTCGCTCCTAATTGGGAAATACGAAACTCAAAATCACTCGAATTTGATGCTTATTTAGTTGATCAAGAAGTTATGGAAATTGAAAGAGAAATTACAGGATGGAAAATGGTATTGAATACGACAGAATTCCTGTGCTGTTATAATAAAGAACAATTTTTTAAATCACTTAGCACTATGGGCGGCAATATGTTTTCAATAAGAATGATTATGATGATTGATGAACCGACTTATGGCTACACTAATCCAAGATATAGTTCTCCGCTTGTTAAACAACGTTATCACGGCATAATAATTCAACCTAATCCAAATCAACTATATCTTAACGGTAGATTAATTCACAATAATTCGCACGGGAACTATAGAGTCGGGAGACATGGTTCGCATTATCCTTATAGCATTTACATGGAACCTGCTTTTATTTTTAAATTTTTTTACAGTCCATGGAACGATCCAATGAAAAAACGAAAATTACAAATTGGGCCGACTCTTTCTCAACATAGTGTACGACGTGGATTAGGTTCTCATCACTTAACAACAATTGAAAAATTAGAAAAAAAATACAAATACTATGCAACCTTAACTACGGATCTCCGGTTATTCCCAGAATACCAAATTATATTTCCTGATCTTTGTCCTTAATGTCATGAATATTTAGTTTCGACATCTATCCGTTTTTTATTAACATACCAACTCCAACTAAATACTTTTCTCTAGTAGAAATCTGAGCTAGAACTCTTGCTGCACGCAAATTCCTCTTATTTAATCTCGTATCACTAGCCTATAATCTTTCATACCATTTCATTCAGCACTTGATGTTGGATCAGAAATAAAAAATGGTAATTCATTTGGAAAATTTTCAAATTCAGATTATATACCTTCTAAAACAAAGAATTCAAACAATAGAACCTAAACTAATGTTTTAAGTTATGGCTTTATTTTTTTTTATTATTCACTTTAAAATCTTTTTATAATAATATTGAAAAATACGGTATAATATAAATTACTGTTCTTTAGGAGGATTACAATGGCTGATAAGTATAAATTTTTCATTCTCATTGTTACCGCATTTTTTTCATTCTTTTCTTTAATAAAAGATTTTCGCAACACTTCAAAAAGTTTCTTTTGGGGTAGTTTTATCATTCTTACAAGCTTCATGATACTATTAATACATGCTCTAGATTTAACTCAAATACTTTTTTATCCAAAGCAAATTGCGCTTGAATTTATTACAATACCACGGAAATTATTTTTACCATCTGTCACTGAGGCCGCCAGTCTCCCTCCAACACTAAGATAATAATTTGATTAAGAGCTCTTTCTAAAAGAGCTCTCTTTTTTTACATAAACATACCATATACAAAATCCAACCTTAACCACTTAATTACTTATAAGAACCTAACTTATAAAACGCATAATAATTATACTTATTTACTAGTATACAAGCCGTATCTCTTAGTAGAAGCACAGCATATTATACGATACAGGACAAAACTTTCAAAACACTTGTCCGAGTTAATTTTCAAAAAGGGGTGAACATAAATGCCTATCGTTAAACCTTTTATAGCTGGAAGACGATTTGTAAGCACAGCAGCAACAGGAACTGCTGCTGGAGCAGATTTAACTTTTGCTAACACAGACTTCACTGATGACACTGGTGCTGTAACAACATTCCCTGCTTCTTATGCCTTTTTAACACTTTATATTAATGGTGTTATTCAAACAGGTGATACTATTACTGGTGTGACTACTACAGCTGCTACTATTGTAGGAGGAGCAGTCCTAGATGGAGGCACTCCTATCGCAATTGAATTTACTATAACGTAACTTTAGTTGTCTTTTTAGAGGTTTCATTAAAAGAAACCTCTAATTTTAAAAATTTACATCAATTTTAGTAGCAACTACATAATACAAGTGCATATACTAAATAGAATAATAGAAATTTATACTCACTCTCAAAAAGAGCACTTATCTATAGTGATCTTTTATATAGCACAATATTTTTTCGCCTATTTGCTCTTGGAGAACCTACTAAGCAGTTAGCTAAATTAGCTAACTGCTTTTTCGATATTGTATTTATTATTCATAGCTTTATCCATAATAGTAACGCTTGTGCACTATCTACTATAAATTTTCATATATTGTATTATGCTTGTCCAAAACGTGAAGTTAATACTCACGAAATCTAAATACAAGAAAGGAGTGAAAATATGCGCTCATCCATTCGTAAATTCACTAATTTTAATTGTGAAGCACAAGCACCTAGTACACTACCTGCCCTAGGTTTTGCCTTCAATGCTACTTCACCTCAATTTGCAACATTATTTACACCACTACTATTACCTAGTACAGGCCCAAATCCTAACATTACTGTCCCTGTAATCAATGATACAATTAGTACTGGAACTGGTATTAAAATTCAAGTAGCTGGTATTTATCAAATTAGCTATACATTAACGATTAGTCTTGATAACGTTCCAGTAGCCCCAGAAGCAGCACGCTTTTTCTTGACATTAAATTCATCGACTAATGTTATTGCAGGATCCGGAACCGCAGTCCGTTCTAATATTATTGGAACTGGTGAAGTCGATGTATCAAGTGGCGTCATTCTAATTAACTTAAACCCAGGTGATTTAATTCAAATTGTCCCCGTTGAAGTAATAGGTACAGTAGATATTCGTTCTGCAGCGTTAACAGTTGCACAAATTCGTTAATAAAGTGAAACTTTAATCATTGGGTTTTAGTTCATCCCCCCATGATTATTAGCCCTCACCAATTGGGTTGCCCGTTAATGCGGGATAAAAACAAAAGACTTGGCTAACTAACATTTAATGTTCCTTATACACACTAAAAAATATTTTTATAGATTTGACACACATTTATATCAAACAAGCATATTTTATTGTATGTTGACTATATAGTCATACAAATCTAAAGCGTTCATAAAAGCACACTTATATGTGTGCTTTATTTTTAATTAAAACCTACAACATTCTCAAACAATATCCATATATTATCTTGATTCCTCTCTAAATATATAGTTTGTCTCAGAGCGCTTTTAACAGCGCTCTTTTTATTTAAATTCCGATTTTTAAGGTTCGATTTTATGATTTACGTTATACACATGCTACGCTACTTTTGAAACAAGGTATACATCTAAAGACTGTAAGTGAACAATTCAGTTATAAAGATATGTTCATAACATTAAATCGCTATTCACATGTTTTGCCTGGAATGCAGGAGGATGCTGTTAAAATATGTAGTGAAAAACCATTTGAATAGTAATATTTACAAATACAAAAAATGCGGTTTCTCCTCTCAAGAGAAACCGCAACATATCAATGTTTTTACTATATTTTAAACTGACTCGTATACAGATCAAAATAAAACCCTTTATCTTCCATGAGAGACTCATGATCCCCTCTTTCTAAAATTCTTCCATCCTTTATAACAAGGATTTGATCTGCTTTTTCAATTGTTTTAAGTCGGTGAGCGATCACAAAACTTGTGCGACCTCTCATTAAATTATTTAGTCCTGCTTGTATTTGTAATTCTGTTCTTGTGTCAATATTAGATGTCGCTTCATCTAGAATTAATATATCTGCATCTGCTAAAATTGCTCGTGCAATCGCAAGAAGTTGTTTTTGCCCTTGACTTAAATTCGATCCTTCTGAAGCAATTTCTGTTTCATATTGATTTGGCAAATGCTTAATAAAAGAATGTGCAGATGCTGCCTTAGCTGCAGTGATAACTTCTTCATCAGTAGCATCTAAGCGTCCATAACGGATATTATCCATAATCGAACCAGCAAATAAATACGTATCCTGTAAAACTACTCCTATTTTACTTCGTAAAGAATTAATATCATAATCTTTTATATCTTTTCCATCAATATGAATTTGTCCTTGCTGTATATCGTAAAAGCGAGTTAACAAATTAATGATTGTTGTTTTCCCTGATCCAGTCGGACCAACTAAAGCAATTGTCTCTCCTGGCTGCGCTTTAAGACTCACTTCTTTTAAAATCGTTTTATTCTCTGCATAGCCAAATGAAACATTCTCAAGTGCAACATGCCCTTGTAAATTTTGTACAACAAATGCGTCTTTTTTATTTTGAATTTCTGGTACCTCATCCATAATCTCAAAAACACGTTCTCCACCAGCAACTGCCGCTTGAATTGTATTCATTAAAGTCGCAAATTGACTTAACGGTCTTGAGAATTGACGAGAATAATTAATAAAAGCCGCAATAACACCTACTGTTGTCATTCCGTTTAAGACCATAACTGATCCAGTCCCAATGACAAGCCCCATACCTAAGTTATTAATAAAGTTCATACTTGGAAAAATAAAAGCTGAAAATGTATCAGCCTTCGTAGCTGAAACTCTTAGCTGTTCATTAATTTTATTGAAATTTTGTACAGTTTCTTTTTCTTTTCCGTACAACGTTGTAACATCCGCACCTGTAATTGCTTCCTCAATAAATCCATTTAATTCACCTAAATCTTTTTGACGCTTCGCAAAGTTTTTACCACTATATGCAACTAGTTTTTTTGTAACGTAAAACATAATAGGTACTGTAATTAAAGTTACAATTGCTAAAATCCAATTTAAGGCGAACATCGCAATCGTTACACCTATAAAAGTTAGCGCTGATGAAATAATTTGTACAACACTTTGTGTCAAAGCTTGGTTCAAATTATCTATATCATTTGTCACACGGCTCATTAAATCACCTTGAGAACGCACATCAAAGAACCGTAAAGAAAGCGTTTGGATTTTCTCAAAAATATCTTGTCGTATTTTTTGAATTGTTTTTAATGCAACGTTAATCATGACAAATGTTTGTAACCATGTTAAAAGTACAGTTACACCGTAAATCGCGATAAGTAACATACACATTCTTGCTGTACCACTTAAATCTTTCGGTACAATATATTGATCTATAATGACTCCCATAAAATAGGGACCTAATAATCCAAGTAAAGTAGTAACAACGACTAGAAATATAACAAACATTAGAGCAGCTTTTTGATAGCCCATATAGTTCCATATCCGCATTACAGTTCCTTGGGCATTTTTAGCTTTTCCCATCTTTGGTGTGTTTCGTCCACCTTTATTAGCAAATTGCCCTTGAAAATTACGCATGTTCTTCCCCACCTTCTTTATGCAAATTACCACCTTGGGAAAGATAAATTTCCTGATAAACCTCACTTCGTTCTAACAATTGTTCATGTGTACCATTGCCAACTAATTCACCATTATCTAATACAAGTATTTTATCCGCATCCATTATGGAAGAAATTTTGGACGCAATTAATAAAGTCGTTGTGCCTTTATATTTTGTTTTTAAAGCTGTTTGAATAGTAGCCTCTGATTTTGCATCAACTGCTGATGTAGAATCATCTAATATGAGAATCGGTGGTTTTCTCACAAGTGCCCTTGCAATTGATACACGTTGTTTTTGTCCACCTGATAGATTTGTCGCACCTTGTGTTAAATTATATTGATAAGATTCTTCCAGCTTATTAATAAACTCAGTCGCACAAGCTGATGCAGCTGCTACTTCCAGCTCATCATGTGTTGCATTTTCTTTACCATAACGTAAATTCTCTTCTATACTACCTGAGAACAACAAAGCCTTCTGAGGTACAAACCCTATTGAAGCACGGAGTTTTTGCAAATCATATGTTTTAACATCTATTCCATCTATACATATTTCACCTTGATCCACATCATATAGACGTGGTAACAGTTTCGCTAAGGTAGATTTACCACTTCCAGTTGATCCAATAATCCCTACTTTTTCACCTTTTTGTATGCTAAACGAAATATCTTTTAAAACGTATTCATTATTTTTCGTATAGCTATAACTAACATTTTTAAATTCGATATTCCCCTCGATTTTCTCAGGTTCGATTGCATTCGCTTCGCTTATAATATCAACCTCGGTATTTAACACTTGCTGTACACGATCCGCAGATGGAAAAGCTCGCGCAATTTGAATAAATACCATGCTAATCGACATAAGTGACATTAAAATGATATTCAAGTAATTAATAAATGCCAAAATCGCTCCTACTTGAAGCGTTCCATTGAATACTTTTTCTCCACCAATCCATAATGTTGCGACAATCCCGCCACTTACAACTAGCATAATGATTGGCATCATTAAAGAAATAAGTTGCACAGCTCGAATATTTATCTTCGTTAAATTTGTATTTACACTTCCAAATTGAGCGATTTCATATTTTTGTCTTACATACGCTTTTATAACACGTACACCAGATAAATTTTCTTGTAACTTTGTATTCACTTTGTCCAATGCCTCTTGCACCTTTTTAAATGTACCACTTGCTTTGCTTGCAATTAAAATAATCGCAAGTAATAAAATCGGAACAACTACAAGTAATATTGGAAATAACTCTCTTGCTGTTACAAAAACAATAATTATACTTCCCATAAATAACAGCGGACCACGAACGAGAACACGTAATGTCATTGTCATTGCTGATTGAATGGAAGTGATATCATTCGTCACGATCGTTAATAATTTACCTGTTCCAAATGAATCACGATTATTACTAGAAAATGTTTCTATTTTCGCAAACACATCTTTTCGTATGTCAGTAGCGAAATTAACAGCTGCTTTTGTAGAATATATCATACACCCAAGCCCTCCAACTAAACCGAGTGCTGCTGCTCCTATCATAAGAAGCCCCATTTTTATTACATAATTTAAATCCCGATTTGCAATCCCAACATCAATGATATGTTGCATAATAGTCGGTTGAATTAAGTCCATCGCAACCTCAAGTACCATAAATAGCGGTCCAATAATAGCGAAGAACATGTATGGTTTTAAATACTGTAATAACTTACGAAATGATTTCATACATAATCTCCTTTTCCCATGAAATTACCACTGAATAATTCATATCCCTCCTTATTTAAGTGATATTTTTTGTAATTTCTTCATTACTTTTATTATATTATGCAAATTAATATTTAACATTATTAAATGATAAGTATTAATGACTTTCTGGTCAATAAATGTGCTTTATATTATGTAAATACAAAAACCGCATTCTTAATGAAAAGAATACGGTTTTTTCATCTATATTTCTTCAATTGTAAAATTTAAAAACTCAGTCTCAAATCCCTTATTTTTAGAAGGACTACACGTGTAAAAACCTATTTTAATAGGCTCATTCCCTATATCCTCCATTAAATGAGCGATTCTTATTTGTTCCCATTGATGGTTCTTTTTCACATATATTGTATAATCACCGCGTTTTCGAATAATTCGAAAACGCAGTTGTTGCTTAGCTGCTTCAGTTGGATAATCTTGCGTTGACCAGTCAGAATATCCATTATTCGTTACGACAGCACCTAAGTGAGATGGCCCTTCAGGGATATATTCTAAAGATGTTTTTAGCCAACAGTTCTCCGAAATCATAACAAAAAGACCTGCTTGATCGAATTTTGAATTTGGATTCATACGTAACTGAACTTCAGCTTGAAAGTCTGTCATCATCTCATTATAAAATACATGACCATTCATTACTTCAAAACCATAATGTGTTTTAAGCCAAAAATCGGTTTCTGCTTTCGAACGGACAATAAACGCATGATTATCATTAATTTTATAGTATTCAGGTACATTCATTATAGTGAGTTGCTCAATACGTTCTGGTATATACGATATATTCATAGCGCCTCCATAATAAAGCATTTATATAGACATTTAAAACTCCGCTAATACTGGAAATTTATAACCTTTAAAATCTAACTCTTTATCACTTCGAACCATTAAATACTTGCTAGACTGTAATTCTGTAAACTGTACATCCTCAACCCCTAATTGATCCGGAGAAAAATAAAATTCGATTTCCGTAAACCTTTCATTGATTTCTCCACATAATTCATCTAAAACCGGAAGTACTGGCGCAAATACTCCAAATAATTTCAACTTTTCATTGTCTACTTCATAAACGATTAAAGCATCTAGTTTCTCTGAATAATACAATTTCTCATTCCATTCCGAATCATACATATTCAAATAAAATGAAGGATGGAAGTTTAAAGTTGAAAAACTATTTGAAAGTCTTTGGCTACTATCAATAGTTTCATGTATTAACTGTCTATTCTCTATATTATAGAAATCTAACTTTTTAAGTAGTGAATCGTTATTATTAATATTTTTATCATATGGTATAGTCATCAAATATTCCTGCACAACTTTAAATCCAAATGCTGTATATAGTTCAGGTTTTTCCGTAAACAATAATGCACATTCACATTTCTTATCGATTTCTTCTATCATTTTACTCATTAATTGTGTCATTAGCCCTTGTCTACGGAAATTAGGGTGTGTCATTACTGATTGAATACCCGCCGCATTTATTTTTTCACCATTAATTAATAATGGGAGTGAAAATGCCGCAACATTTGCAATCACTTTATCTTCTTGTAAAAATGATAAAGCTTTATATGTATCATCCCAATATCCTTTATCCGAAAAATCATTCAATGTTTGAGTTGTAATTCCCAACACTTCTTCAAATAAAGGAAATAACTGCTCTCTTTTCGGTTCTTCTATTAGAAGACTTGCCAATTTTTCAACATTCCCCATGTTGTACCTCCAAATGTTAAATTCCATTAAATTAGATATACTTATATGACCTACTCTTAAAAATAGAGGTCTTACCAATCAATATACTATCATAAAACATAAAAAAAAAGTCTAATTAATTTTATGTTTCGACTATTTGAAAATAAGTCGAATAAAAAAATATTAAGATTTTTGGATATTAATTAGTTTATTTTATAAAAATAGCGCTTTCTAATTAGCTTTTACTAATAGAAATACACTATTTATAATAAAATATTTTTATTCTTTTATCCCTTCAAGTCTTTCCTTCGTATTAATTTCTTCTCCACTTATACGCTTTTCAAAAGACTTTCTCCAACTATTTGAAAGTGCATTTACTTCTAATATCCTTTTTACCCCTTCAATATTTTGTTTTTCCTTATGCATGATACGGTTAGCGAATGCTACTGAAACACCTTTTGGATCAGACTGTAGTCTTTTTAAGGTGTCGACTGATGATACCCATCCTTCTTTTAATACACGAAAATAAAATCCTGTATATCCTGTTTCTTGAAAATATAGTGGTAACTTTGGAATATTATATTTTTTTGCTAATTTAAAACAAGGTTGCCTTGGTTGTGTTACCTGTACGATTGCCTGTCCTAGCTCAAACGTATCACCAATACAAACATCCTCTTCGCTCATACCACTAACTGTTATATTTTCTCCGAAAGCCCCATATACAAGATCTTGATTCAATTCTTTTTCCCAGTATGGATAGTGATCACCAGTATAAACACAAACTGCTTTATCTACTCCTCCATGATGAACTAAGTCAGCTTGTCCATCCCCATTAAATTTTACAAAGGATAAATATACCGGTTCCTTTACTTGTTTCTTATTTATGCCTGTATGAATTACCTTTCCGCCGTATGTAACCTCTTTTGGTAATCCTATATTTAAAGATAATAATTGATATTCATTAGCCATTCTATTTCCTCCTTTAAAGGTGTTACATGTATTTTCTCTCAATTAATTTTTACAACCCTCTCTGTTATATAAAGATGATTATAAAACCTCTAGAATCATTGTTCAATTCAATTATTTATATAATAATGATAGGTATAACCTATTATTATACTTGAGGTGATTCCAATCGAATTACGACAACTTGAATACTTTTTAGCTGTTTCAAAAGAATTACATTTCACAAAAGCAGCTGAGAAATTAAATATTTCACAGCCTTCTCTAAGTCAACAAATACGTGCATTAGAGCATGAAGTAGGAATGCCACTTTTCGATCGAATCGGTAAAAAAATATCTTTAACTGAAGCAGGGAAGATTTTATTATCACATAGTAAAACCATTTTTCATGAAGTCGAACAAGCTCGTTCAGCTATTCAAGACCTAAACGGATTACAGCAAGGTTCCTTAACAATAGGGGCTTTGTTAACCGTCGTAAATTATTTACTACCACTAACTATTTTAAATTTCAATAATTTATATCCCAATATAGAGCTTTCTGTATTAGGGCTTCGCACAGGAGATATTCGTGAAAAATTATTACAAAACGAACTAGATATTGGAATTACATTTCTCCCGGTGCAAGATAAAGAGATTATCTCTATCCCTCTATACAAAAGCGATCTTACATTAGTCGTGCCCACTGGTCATCGATTAGCTGAACGTAATCATGTATCTATTGCTGAATTACAGAACTATCCTTTAATTCTTTTACCTAAAAATTTCTTTTTAACCGAACTAATTACATCTCATTGTCAAAAATTCAACTTTAAACCAAGACCAATTTTAGAAATTAGCACGATGGAATCTTTAATCCAAATGGTTTCCAAAGGAATGGGAATTACAGTGTTACCCAAACCATATATAGACTTTTTACAAAATAATAACATTCAAGCTATTAAAATAGAAAACCCTACTCCAACAATTGAAATAGGGTTAATTTATAGAAAAGATAAATATATGTGTGCTGCAACTCAAGAATTTATTGAACAACTAAAAAGCACAGTACGTTCTTTCCAAAACTAAAAAAAAGAGATTATCCTATGAAACCGTTTCACAACGATCTAGTAGAATAATCTCTTTTCAAAACAAAGTAAACATTATATTAAACTCTTATAGATTTTAATGTACCTTTTTAGATATTGGAATATATTTAGTAAAATATGCACCAACTAGCAATAATACAATTGAAAATAACCAAGTAAAAGCACCGCCAAAGTGAAACCAATATGCAAACATATTTAAAATTGCGAGTGAAAAGAAGCAAATAGAAGTTAACGCACTTTTCAATCCTTTTATCCCAGATTTTTTTCTCTTTTGATAAGCAATATACATCGCAATAACAAGAAAAAAGATAAGAACAAATGGTAACATAACTTTTAGCATTGGTAATCCCTCCAGTGTAAATGCACTCTCTTCATTATCAGCTTATCTCATTTATCTTTTAGGCATCAATTCATTCTTATCTTCCCTCCAAAAGTCAGTATAAGTTTTATTTTTAAAGTTCACGTTCACCTCAGAAAACGGCATACTTCCTCCAACTTTCAATGAGTACCAGTCGTTTAAAAGTGGTGATCCGAAACAAATCTTCATTGTACGATCATGTAAATCGAATAATACAGAATGTAAAGTTCCAAACCATTCTTCATAGTTATGTACAGTCAGTCCATCAGGATATTCTTCTTCTACTAACTTTTTTAAAGACTCTATGCTCACTTGTTCATATCCATTTAAATGCTCATGTAAAATATGATATCTCTTTGTAGATTGTTCTAATTTCCTATTATTTAATTTCTGAATTGATGAACTAACTGCATGGTTTGTTGATACAATAAAAGCTTGGTTGTCACCATCAATCGTTGTTGTGGATTTATGACCGTCAAATATTTCAATATGTGCTGCGTTTAAAGGATCAGCTACTATTAAATTAATATTACTAGCAATTGGTATTTCTTCTATTAGTGATTTAGCTTCCTGCACATTTTTACATTTCTCCAACAACAATCGAATTACCGCAAAACACTGTAAACCATTTACCATTGGCTTTCTTAAACCTGCAATGTTTCCTACTGGTTGACCACATGCTGAAAATGTAACAGATAATCCATGTTCGTTAACCCCTTCTGTTCGACCAAAATATTGAGTAGAAAAGCCACTATGTGCATACGCACCTTCAACATGCGTCGAGCAAAAACGCATATCATCTATTACTGGTGACAAATCATAATTTCTTAATACATAAGTGTGAGTTGAATCTGTCTTTTTAGGTAATACTGCACAATGACTACAACCTGCTTTCAATAGTGTTTGATAGTAATACATCATATTTTTTGAAGGAATTTTTAACACTTCACAAAAACCTTCAATTTCTTCATTAATTCCAGAACAATATTGATTTAATATATTTCTAGATTCTGTCCAATGGTTATGCGATATTAAGTTTTCTTGCTCTATAAATTGCGGAATAAGATAAGAATGTTGTTTCACAAATTCACCTTGTTGCTTACCAATTTCATAATGACTTCCTTTGAGCGATGAAAAATACCCCTTTACTTGATACATCAAATTCCCCCTCTTATTAAACATATCCATATCGTACCAAATGAATCCCATTCATTCTTGATGTTTTTTACTACCTTACCTTAACTCCATGCCACTTAAAAACCTCCACTAATAATTATTTTTTTGTTAATATTGCTACAGAAGCTTTATTTCAAAATAAAATAGTTTAATATCAAATGAGCAAAATACTATATTGAACTTACTCGTAAGCAATCATCTAATTTTTGAGATTAAGAAACTTATTTATCAAAGCAAAAGGAGAATTTATGTATGAGCAATTGCAAACCAATTGATGAATTAACTATTGAAGACCTAAAACAAAACCCCATTTGGGAATGGGCAATAGATGAAGAGGAAAACGAAGAACATGACGAAACATGGGTAAAACCAGCAGCAACTACTAATTTTACAGAGGAGCTAAACGGTTCAATCGTACTAGGCGAACTATTCTTACATAATGGTGAAAAATTCCCTATGATGTGTGAAATTGACATTAAAAATAACAAGGCAGTAATTCGTTCTGTTGTTTATTATAACGAAGCAGAAAATGAGTATATTGCTATAGAAGATATTGTGAAAACGGTCGAAATGCCGTTATCGATTATTATTAACCTAACAATTCATGCAGAATCCAAAACCTTACGCTTCACTGCACATAAAGTAGATATTTATAAAAATTCAATAACGACTAATTTAAATTAAAGTTGGGCGAAATAAAGAAAACAATTATTAAATAAAGTGAAGCTTTAATCAGTGGGGGTCTTACTGCCCAGCAAATAGCGGGATAAAAACCGGAAAATGATTATCGATTCCCCGGTTTTTCAAACTAGATTAAAGTATTCCCTTTTCTACTAAAGTCTCTGCGATTTGAACTGAATTCCAAGCCGCACCTTTTAATAGGTTATCGGAAACAATCCAGAGGTGGAATCCGTTTGGCATATCAGGATCTTTACGTATTCTTCCGACAAATGTATCTATTTTCCCTTCTGCATATAATGGCATTGGATACAGCTGTTTACTAGGGTTATCCTGCAAAATAACACCTGGTGCATCCATTAATACTTCCTTAATTTCCGCAACGGTTGCTTCTTTTTCCAGTTCTATATAAACCGATTCTGAATGTCCTGATACAACTGGAACACGTACACAAGTAGCTGCCATTTTCAGGTTTTCATCTTCTAATATTTTCTTCGTTTCTTGAATCATTTTTACTTCTTCAAAAGTAAAATCATTGTCTGTAAATATATCTACTTGAGGCAGTACATTAAACGCTATTGGGTAATGTTTTTTATCTTTTTTCGCCGGTAATATATTACTTTTCACTTCTTCACCAGCAAGCATAGACTTAGCCTGCTCTTGTAATTCATGAATCGCATGAATGCCAGAACCCGATACAGCTTGATATGTTGAAACGATAATTCTTTCTAAACCGAATGATTTTCGAATCGGCTGAAGT
>Ga0209463_1001395_pt1 | contig 14904 bp, 9 predicted proteins | sample AgamicMgSfrz_FD_187169 | JGI IMG/M metagenome (GOLD analysis project Ga0209463, IMG submission 187169) | Agave microbial communities from Guanajuato, Mexico - Mg.Sf.rz (SPAdes) (version 2) | ecosystem: Host-associated > Plants > Phyllosphere > Phylloplane/Leaf | place: Guanajuato, Mexico... | reverse complement strand
AGTCCGTTTGGTTTTTATTATAAACCTGATGATGGGGAATTAAGAGTAGTAATGAATGATGGTCAAGATAAAGGAAGCAGGTGGAGTTATACCCTTTATTGTGGAAGTAGTGTACCTTCGGATGTAAAACTAAAAGCTAAAATTATTAATTAGACATGAGTGTTGTTAACAGAATAAAAAGACTACTTATAATGAATTTAAGTAATTAGTTGCAACTTATTACCTACTCATAACGATAACTAAGTTGCAGAATAAGGGCGGGTAAAATCTCGTCCTTAATTAATAGAAAGAGAGGTGTAGAAATGCCGTATATTGATAGCACACCTGCACTTTCCCCTTATAAGGTTCGTGAAGGTAACTTACAACACGGTTTTATGGATTTACTGATTAAACACGGCTGGACCAAAGTAGTAGAGTTTAAAAAAGCTGTAACAGGGTCTTATTATGTTACAGATCATCCTTTAGAAGGAAGGCATGATGAAAAATTTACAGTTGCCAATCATATTATTTTACGTAATGCACGAGGTGATTTGTTTGGTTTTGCTGTAGTTGCAGATTGGAAGGAGTTTACTGCTCATGATAAAGGGATTCCATATTACAATGCTTTTAAATCAACAGCTACTGAAAAAGAGGCCCTTATTAACTATATGGCCAAAGAATTTGAAAAAAGAAAAGTAAATACATCTCTTTATTTTTATATGTTGGAAAAATTACCAGATGTAAAAGAGGGAGATAAATTATTTACCCCATGGGGAACGGGCTCTAGTGCAGATGAAAAACGACTTCAAATGGCTTTAGATATTGAAGTTACACAAATTGATTTTAAATCTACAAGTGCTGGTTCAGAATTTGTAAAACAAGCGAATCCTGTTGTGATGCAGTCGCCTATTGTAGAGTCATCTCTACGTTCACCATTACTTGAAAATATTGATTACCCTTATATGCATACAAATTGGTGGGTTGATTCGGAAATTAATATTAAAGGACATATTGACAGTAATAGTCTTTTCTTAATTATCCAAACGGATAATACACCAATGTGGGAAAATAATGTCGTACCTATTGTACCGATTTACTTTGGCGATATTGAAGCAATAGATGAAGGTGATCCTGCTATCGCATTATTCGCAGGAACTGTTCCAAAAGGTACTGATACAAATGGCGTTGCTGCTTATAACTTTGATGATATTAAGATTAAAGGTGGGCGTCAAATTATGCCTGTCCTGAAAAAATATCCTTCTAATCCATCTAATGGTGTTGACTCTGTAATGGTGAGTCGTACTAAATTAGGTTCTCGTTATCAAAGTTATTACTTGTCTTGGAATGCACCTGCACAAGATATGCCTCCTAAGCGTGTATCTGAAGTAGGTAATAAACAATACCCACGAGCATGGGAACGAATTAATAATTATCAATTCAATCCTTCACGTTATTCGGATAAAGTACAAACTTCATTTATTTATCTGATTCATCCAGAAGAAGGAGTAAGAGGATATTTAAAGAACTCTGTAGGATTTAATTCAATTAATATGGGATCTAGTGAATTAAGAATTCGTCAAGAGAGTTGTCCAGAAAAGGTTTTTGATGTATATCAGTGTGTCCCAGTTAGTGCAATTTCACCACTAACGAAGCGACCATCCACACAATTTCGACCAATGGGATTAGGGTTGTACAAAGAAGCACTAAATACTTCTAAGAAACCAGCAGCGAATAAGACTCTAGTTAATGTTTCTAACCTAAAAGCTACAAATCCACAAGAAGGAACTGTATTACTTACTTGGACAAATCCGAATGATATGGAGCTCTCAACGGTTAACATCTTCGTAAATGGTATGAAGTATGCAACAGGTGTCACTGAAGTAGAATCATATACTATTAAAAATGTGACAAAAGGAAATGGTGTAAAAATTAAACTAGTTTCTGTAGACATGAAAGGTAATGAATCTGCAGGTATTGAAGTATCTGTGAACGTAATGTAGTAATGCAACTTACATGTTATGAAAGAAAGGTACCTACCTATAATATACATGACATAGAAGAATTGCTATTTATAAAACTAATTAACCTATTATTAAAATAAAATGATGAAGTGGGTGATGAGATGCCATATATTGATTCAACTCCTCAGGATTATCCCTCTAAGTTTGAAGAAGATAACTTGCAGGACGTATTTGCACAAATGTTAATTGATAACGGTTGGACGTTAGTGAGGAACTTTTATAAAGCTGCGGTAGATACTAGGGCGTACAATCGCCGAACGGATCAAGTCAATTATGCAATTGCAAGACATACCATTTTTAGAAATGCAGATGGGAAATTGCTAGGTTTTGCGACAATTAGCCAATTCCCTCTTAAGTACAAGTATGAAAAAAAACAGCCTATTCGTAGACCTCACGATGATACCGATCCTAATGATCCTAACTTTAAAATGAAGCCTACTTGGGATGAATGGATTAAACAAAAGTATGTAGATAATACAACAAGAACAAACTTGTATTTCTATATGTTAGAGAAGTTACCAAACTCTAATCTTGTTAAAGAAGATGGTATTGTTTCTATCGTTACTATGCCAGGTATGGGTGGTACATCCTTTGAGCAAGACAGAGATAGGGATAGAGATGACTGGTCTAAGTGGTGGTATGAGTATTTTGAAGGAAACTACCATGTAGAAGATAGAGACTACGATCCAGAAGACTTAATTTATGAAGAAAAATTATTATCAGCTTCTCCTTTCCATGTAATACGTTCAGCACTAGATATTGAAGTGTTAGAAACACGTTGGGATACTGATATGCAAGAAGCGGTAATTGAAAAAGCTGATCCTCGTGTAATGCAGTCACCAATTGTTAAGACTACATTGCGCGCTGAATTTTTAGAGCATATAAACGATCCTTTATGGCATACGAACTGGTGGACAGATTCAGAAGTTCGTGTCAAAGGTCATATTGATAGCACAACATTTTTCCTAGTTCTTCAAGCTGATACAGCCCCTGTTTGGGAGAAGAATTTGGTTCCGACTATACCGCTATATTTCGGTAAAGTAAATTCTTTAGATGGAGATAAAGATGAAGGCTATGCATTATTTTCAGGAACTATTCCACCTGTAAAACGTGTGGATTCAACTAGAAAAGAAACTACATTTTCTTGGCGGAAAATTATGCCTGGAGATACAATCCTTTATGTCAATGATGCAACGAAATTACCTGAGGCACCAGCGTTGTTAACGATTAATGGTACAGAGGTAGTTAAACTAATTGAGAAAAAAGGTAACTATTTAACTGTTGAACGTGCGCAACTAGGAACATTCATGCGTGCACCTTATTGGGACACAGGTGCGACAATTGCTCGTCTATCGACTAACAACGCTAGCAAACGAGTGAAGAATGAAGATGTAGTATCTTTATTTGATTTTGATGATCCTGGCGCAACTGTTGGCGAAACAATTTATCCTTTACTTAAATTGTATCCACATCATTCTTCAAATGGTGTAGATTCTGTAATGGTTTCCCGTTCAAGATTTGGTGCACGTTATCAGGCTCACTATCTCTCATGGAACGCACCTTCGAACCAGCTACCACCAAATAGAGTAGATGAAATTGGTAAGAAATATCCGAGAGCATATAATCCTGTTGAAAAAACTAACAATTATAAATATCAATTTAATACTTCCCGATACTCAGATAAAGTACACTCCTCTCGAATTTATGTAGTTCATCCTGAAGAGGGTGTGAGGGGGTATTTAGATAAAGCAATTGGTTTTAACTCACAAGGAATGAGTGCAACGAACTTACGTGTTGCAAAACAAAACTGTCCGGAAAAAGTTTATGAAATGTATAAACCACATAGTATAGGTGCGGTATCTCCTCTAACGAAGCTACCTGTTACACCTTTCCGTCCTGTAGGTTTGGGGATTTATTCTGAGGACTTTAATCCAAATGAAGTTCCTCACGACATTAAGAATGATAAAACTCCTCCAGGAGAAGTGAAGATTACTAAAGTATTAAGTCCAATATCACAGACTATTGATGTAGAATTTGAACTTCCTACAGATAAGGATTTAAAGCATGTCAATATCTACTTAGATGGTAAGATCTATGCTACTGGAATTACTGGAACAACTTATTACAGATTAATGGGATTAAACACAGGATTTAAACCTGAGATCAAAATTACTACGGTGGATTCAGCCGGTAACGAATCTGTAGGTATTACTGCAACACCTATAGAGGTTTCTTAATAAATATAGAAGGGGTGACCAATATGTCATTAATTAATACAGATGGATTTTTCGATGTAGATTTGTCCGTGCAACTTCTACCTTTAGATTTAGAGAAGTTGTTTAATGCGGGAGGATGGAGTACTTTAGGGAAATACCGTGCGGTATCGCCTTTAACAGATGCAAATGGAAAGAAGGATTCATACCGAAAAACTTTTGCTGAAACTTTTCTATTTGAATCGAAAGGTAGCGATAAACAACATCGCTACTTTGGATTCACCACAGGTTATGGTGGAAATGTAAGAAAGCTTGGAGAGGAACCTGTAATTTCAAAAGATACATTTTTAGGTGAAATGAAGGATGTAACTCCTAGTGGGGCCAAAAAAACAAAGACAGTATTTGAATTTATGGTTAAACCAGTTATTCCTTCTAGTGTAATTTTATATCGTGAAGATGGTTCAATGATTGACCAAGCTACAACAAAGTATTTAATAGATGGAGAGAAAGGGACTGTAACATTCAATGATAGTCAAGTAGGTAAGGTTCTTTCTACATACTCGCTTACAGATAATGCTCCTGATCTAGTAAAACGCTTATGGTTCTTTACGTTTGAAGGATTTATCCCTACTCGATTTATTTTACGTTCTGAACGCCCTGACTTGGCTGAGCTAGAAGACAAAAAAGGTGGAGTATTTAGCTTTAAAATGAAGAAAGGGAACCAACGTATCCGCGAGAATTCATATAAGTTCTATGATAAATTAACTGGAACAGTACCCCTTGATTCCGCTGATTATACTGTGGACCATGAGGCCGGTACAGTAACGTTTTCAGGAGGAACTGAGCCGTTAGCATTATTCGCTGACTATGAATTAGAATATGTAAAAGATGCAAACGGTAGTTATGGAGATATTGAAGTAAATAAGTTTAATCCGCAAGTTCCAACAGAACTTATGGGGGCCGCTTATGATGCAGTTCGCTTTGTTTATCCTTCATTACCAACAGCCGTATCGTTTATTCCGCAAAATGATATCGGTTTAGGATGGGGACGAGATTCTCAAGTTTATTATTGGGGAAATATTACAAAGGACCGTATCGTTTCTTACTTCCGTTTAGATCCTGCGCCGGATCCTGAAAGTACGTTCTTTGCACCATTATATATTGGACGTCTATCGACAATTGGTAAGACTCCTCGAATGAATAATGTAATTATTGGTGGAGCTCGTTCTGATGATGAGATTCAATATAAAGCGGGCATGAAATTAGGACGTAGTGTAGTTGACTATGGTGTAAATACATCTAATGGTAATAGTTCTGTACTTGTACAGCGAACTGTTGGCGGGGCAATGTATCAAAAACATTACTTAGCATTTATTACTCATGATGCTGACGTAGATCCAAGCCATGAGTCTCGTTTTAATCCGTCTGTATATTCTAATAAATATCACATTTCGCCAATGTATATTGTTCATCCTTCTGATGGTTATGTGGGTAGACTAGATGAAGTTTATGCAATTCATCCAAAAAATATCTCACAATTAGATGAACTAGAAGTAAAAGAACGATCTGAAAACGAGCAAGTAGGTACAGGAGATGGAGCAATCAAAGAGTTTCATTTATTCCATAGACCTACAATCGATGATGAATTTGAAGTTCGCTTAGTAAGTTCAACTGGATGTAATACGTTAACTAAAGCGAATTATGTTGAATATAAAGCAGATACACCTCCAGCTGCTGGGAAATTTACAGTAGATGGTTCTACCAAACGATTAATTTTGGGTGATGCTCCAAAAGATCGCGTAGAAGTGATTGTTGCTTATAATTACGCCCAAACATATCGTTACACTTTAGCAGATACACCTAGAACACCTTTCCGTTTAGCGAACATGACTCCATATGCTCCTATTGGACTTGGTTTCTTAAAAGAAAATTTATAATAACCGCAACTAAGTCATGACTTGTACCGAATACTACGGTGCAAGTCTTACTTTGTCGAAAGGTGGGTGGTGGAAAATGAGTAACAGTAAGCATTATTTACTCAGTTTCACTACCCTTTTTTATAATAAAAAGGGATATGTATTCAGGTTCAATCGTCATCAAAATGTACCTAATCTAGATGTTGTCCCATTGGCTTTTGATCCTTGGAATAGGTATAGTGCGTTAGCTTTAGATGATATGAAAATGGGTACAAAAGTGAAACGAGCGGCTGGTGCGATGCACTCTGTATTAGCTGATTACAAAACTATATTTGAAGGCTCCAATTTAAATTTAGAAAAAGGTAGTCTTATTTATATAGCGGAGGTAGGAGAAGCATTAACTAGAGGGGATAAAAGTGCACGACAAGGGGATTTAATAGAAATAACAGAGAATAAGGATTTTTACGCTTATTTTGGAGAAGTTATTAGTCAAATTAATACAAATCTAGTTAAGAAACTAAACAAATATGACTTGAAATCTAGTAAAAAGTCGATGATTCATACAGAAACTCCATTTGAATATAAAAGTAGTAATAAGAGGGTTTATAGTGAAAGGAATTCTTATGATTTCGGCTTTTTGAAAGAGTTAATTGGAGAAAATATTAGTTTAGAACTACTCGAGTTATTACCGAGTTTTGGTCATAATCAAGTAAAAGAATTAGCAGATGTATTATTTAAAAGTGGGCAAATTAATACGGAAGAAAGATTGCTAACCTTACAATATGGCGAGAAAGTTGTAGAAATAGCAAAAGCCAATTTTTTAAAAGTGGTTTTGGATGCTCTCTATAGCCAATTGGATAAGGGGAACAAATTAAGTGAATTTGGGAAAGAGCCCAATAAGATTGAGAACTTTAAAGTTATTTTTACAAGTTATCCTGATGAAGGAATATTAAAAGGAAAAGATACACCAATTCAAGGCGTTCTGAATTTAGGAGATATAGGTGAATCCTATAAAGGAATTTTAGGTTTTCTACAAAAGCATGAAATGAGTAATGGAAATAAGCTGTTATCAAGTAAGGTTGCAAATACTGAAACAGGATCTTTAATTGCATTAGAAGGAAACGTTTCTCAGGATAGTAGAGGGAATTATCATTTATATGGATTAGTCCCATTTGATGTATATGAGGCGTATATTGAACCTAAAATTTACGAGGGTGTGTCTCATATAGCTACATTAAGTGAAGCGAGTGAAGTCTATAGATTAATGAATCAGAAAGCTTCATTAGATGAAACACGAAACGTACATGATGTAATTATTCAGGGTTTAGGTGCAGGTAAGAATATTTCAGACGGAAGAGTAGATTCAATGACAGTACCAAGGGCAAATGTGAATTATACTTTGAATGATTTTAGTCAGTACATTGGTAGTACCTCTTTCAAGTCTGTAAAACAGCTAATTCATAGAATGGAAGATAGTAAATCTTATCAGTATACGAAGAATAGTGAGAAATTTATCATTGCAGATAAGTATAAAAATGTTCAAAATAATTTATCAGGATTCGAATTAGGTCAGGTTTACCATTCTGGTTCTGAGTCACTGGATATGGAAAAAACACAAAGCAAATCATTTAAGTATGGATTTGAAGATTCAGTATTAAATAGTAATTTTAGTAGTCATTATCAAGCGAATGTTACTACTTTATTGGATAGCACAGAATTTATTCGTGAAGCAGAAAAGTTAAATCTACTTAGTGGAGATAGAAATTACCAAGTTGGTGAAAAGATTGTTATAAATTCCGGTGAAACATTCCAGATTCAAAATGGCCATTTGAATAATTTAGAGAATGGTGCTAATCGTTTTGCTTTTAAAGGGGAATTAATAGCTACAGAACAGGCCTTTAGCAATGAGGATATGATAGATGTTGAACTTAACGAGTTAAATACAATGCAAACTCACTCTTTATTAAAGGACGCTAAAATAGATGGTTTTTCTTCAAGTGTGTTGGAACAATGTGAAGATGTAGTGGTTACACATGTAGTAAAAAAGAGTGAAAAGAAAAAAACAAATGAAACAAAAATTGAACAAAATATTTCTGTTAAAAATAGTGTAGCTGATTATGAGATAACTATAGAAAATGAAATTAAGTATCATCTAGATAAAGAATTTGACACATTTATTTCAACAACTACCTTAAGTAATCAAAGAGAAATCGTAGTTGATATTTCGAATGACTATGGAGATTTTGGGGAGATAGAGAAGAATTTAGAACTTTATGTAGAAGAACAAAGTGTAGTAAATAAACCCGAAAAGAACATGGAAATTCAGCAAGACACACTAATCAATTCAAAACTTGAAAAGATATTTGAATCTTATATTCAAGATAGTAATGTAGTAAATCAATTGAAACAAGAAGAAGAAATAAATTTAGTGAATTTTTTAGATGCTAAAAGTGAAAAGGTATTGAATACTGATGTATCAACCAACATGATAGCAGATGATATACAGAGAGAAGAAAAAGCTCATGTTGATAATCTAATTGGATTGGAATTAGAAAATATAGTTGAAACCTATATTCAAAATAACGATTCAGCAGCGCTTGCAGAACGAGAAGAAGAGCTCAATGAAATATATCTAATTGATGCTGTTCTAGATAATACAAGAGACTTGTATTTATTAGATAGTAGTAGAGCGAATCAAACTGATCATAAAGAACAGGTATATATTGAGAAGTTAGTTAGTTCGAAGCATGAAAAGATATTAGAAACGTATGTGCAAAGCGGTAATATGGCAGAACAAAATGAAATTAGAAAAGAAACGCTAGAGACGTATGCACAAAATATTAATAAAGCAAAACGAATGAACGAAGAAGAACTACATGTCGAGAAGCTACTAAGCACTAATTTTGAAAAAACGTTAGAAACGTATGCGCAAAGTGATGAGATAGCAGAACAAATTGAATACGAAGAAGAAACAGCTGTAGAAAAACTGTTAGGCATGAATCTGGAAGAAACGCTAGAAATGCATGTGCAAAGTATGGATAGATTGGATCAATTACAATGTGAAGAAGAACTACATGTCGATAAACCACTAAGTATGAATTTGGAGAAAACACTAGAAACGTATGTGCAAAGTGGTGAGATAGCAGAACAAATCGAAAGCGAAGAAGAAACAACAGTAGAGAAATTGTTAGGCATGAATCTGGAAGAAACGTTAGAAATGCATGTGCAAAGTATGGATAGATTAGACCAATTACAACGTGAAGAAGAACTGCATGTCGATAAACCGCTAAGCATGAATCTTGAAAAAACACTAGAAACGTATGTGCAAAATGGTGAGATAGCAGACCAAATTGAACGCAAAGAAGAATTACACGTCGATAAATTACTAGATATGAATGTGGAAGATACGCTAGAAGTGTATATGCAAAGTGACGATAGAGCATTTCAAAATCTTCGTGAAGAGGAAAATTACCTCATTAATCTAAGTACAGCAAAATCTGATGGGATAATTGATAGTGTTGTCTATAAGGAAAATACAATGTCAAATATGGCTGAAAAAGACAATGGTATTCTATTGGATTATGTATCAGAAGGTATAGTAGGAGAGACTTATGAAACGTTAATAGAAGAGGTAGAACCATTAATTATTCATAAAGAATATGAAACAATGATACAAGATGTAGAAAGCGCATTAAGTGGAAGTGAAATCCACGTTGCAGTAGAAAAAAAACATTTAGCTCATCTGTTTAACATATTTGATATTGAAATGAACAATCAAGTTCTAACCAATGTAGGGAAAGAAAAGGATGCTACCATTGAAGATACAGTTTCAGGTAATCAAACAAATGAAATTGGAGTTGTAGTTACTGATGGGGCTCTTATGAGTTTGGGGGATACTTATGAGTCAATTATTGATCCTACTATTAAAGGTGAAATGGGTGCAACTATAGACACTGTAGTTATAGATGCGAATTTAGCAGATCACCATGCATCAAATGAAGTGGATATTGCAACAATTGAATTCGTAAATAGTGGTAATGATAGAGAAACAACATTAGAAGAAATAGAGTTTGCAGGTTCAGAAAGTAATTTCGAAACTACTATAAATCACTATGATTTTGCGAGTAATAGTCAAGAAACAGATTCAATTATAAACAATAATGAAATGGCAATTTCGGGAATTCATGTAGATACAGAGGTGGAAGAAAGTACCTTAGCAGAATGTAATGTATTCTTAGATGTTATCCAAGAACAATTTGATAAAACAATATTACGTAAAAATAGAAAAATGACAATAGAAGATGAAATGCAAACAGAACAGGTAAATAAGAAGAAAATAAGGATTTTCCAAGAAGAAGAGGGAAGTTCAAGTAATGAAACTATAATGATACTGGATGAAGAAGAACAGATAAACATTAATTCTGCTTCAAATATCACAATAGATAGTGAAACTACAACGAAAAAATTAATATTAAATACAATGTCTATAGAAGATGATGAATTGTTAAATATTAATAAAGGAAATTATGGATTTATTGATGAAATTGATGAGGGAATGCATTCGAATTCAAATATAATTTCTATAGAAAATGAAGTGGATTTAAATATTGAAAGACAGCATGAAATGAATGTAATTGATGAAGATGATACAGGTATAGGATTACCTGAACCAGATAAGCCATGGGATGAAAAAGAAAAGGATAAAGTATGGCTCATTATGGGTAAACCATTCCCTGCATGGAATGGTTGGAATATCAAGAAGACGCGATAGGAGGAAGTTACTATTGAGCATTCATAGGGTTCAGACTGGACTTATTTTTGACGATAATTTTGAAACACTTGATTCACGTTGGATCGTATCCCCTACTGATTCTTATACGTACAGTGATTCTGATAAACAATTAGTACTTAAACACAACTCTACTGATAGAAGTACAAATGCTCTTTTTTCTCTGCCTCAAAATGAAGATGAATTGTTACTACAAGTGCATTCGAACTATACACCAAAATATTTGGGAGATGAAGGTGGTCTCGTTATTTGGAAGAATGCTCTTGAGAAAGTTGAGTTTTTGGAAAGTGAAGATAGCATTCATGAGAATACCTATAATATTTGGAGAACAGTAAAAAAACAAAATCTGTGGACCTTTTTTGCAGAGCGAGGAAATGCGTGGGAGCTATTTGACTCAACAATTTGTATCGATCCAGCTATGGCTGGAGTTATATTAAAAGGTACACCAAGAGATGGGTATACCCCCCTTATTGTAGAAAGGGTCATCTTGTGTAAAGGTACCAATATTAGTGTTGGTAATTTAAATAGTTTTTATAAAGTTGAGTTAATTGATTATGAAAGAAATATTGTAACTACTCAAATAGTTCCAGATGGATATTCAGGTATAGACATTGAATTACCTACCATTCCTTTTAAGGGGAAAATTAGAGTTTACGATAAGAGTGAGACTGGTGAGTATGTTTTAATAGATGAACAAAAAGAATACGCTGAAATGTACGGCGGAGATCTGTTTTTAAAAGGTACAAATTTAAAAGTCAAATGGAAAGGCCAAGAGTTAAGTGAAACAAAAGCTACACATTTAGGTGCACTGAAAAGTGACATAATTGAACAAAAATTGACTGTCTTAAACGATACTTCGGGAAATGTAGCGGAGAATATTGAAATTCAGATTGCTGTTTATAAAAAAGAGTTTGGCTGGGAATGGTGTGATCTTGCTACAGACAACAACGGTACTCCCAATCAATATGAAGATACAACAATACGTATCGGAACGTTACATGAAGGAGAATCAAAGGATTTTTGGGTGAGAATTGCTAGGGTCGATACAACCGATCCTGAAAAAATAAAACAACAGATGAGACCTTCACACTTCTTCTTGGAAATAAGAAACGAATAAGGGGTGGCTAAATGGGAACAAGAATGAAGCTCCATAGATATAGTCCTATCACAAAAGATTGGGATGAAATATTACACGTTGTTGATCAAGATTTCGTGAAAACATATGGTACATCAAATCCTATTTTACCAGTTGGTCATACTTATGAACCAAATAAAGGGTTATTAAAAGTGTATTATAATGGCCGGCGTTTACTAAGCGGAGTTGATTATATTGAGCTGGATGATTATCACATCCATTTAGGTGTAGGTTCAAAAAATGAAGAGCGTTCTATACAGCTACAAATTGGTGATGAGGTGTACATAGAAGTCTATAAAAACCAATATTGTAGTAGAGGGCAAGCTACTATTAGTGGAACGCAATTTTATGACTTACAAAAGGAAGTATATGATGCTCGGCAATTCAGAGAGAGTGATAAGCCTCATATTTCATTAGATGCACGTTTAGATGAAATACAACGCCAGTTAGAATTGGTGTACGGTGGAAATTCTAGTGTAGATATAGATTATGAATATAACGAAAGAGGTCAAATTATTCGTGAAATTATCACGGGAGATCATACTATTATTCGAGAGTTTACGTATTATGAGAACGAGGCACCTATGGTAAAGGGTGAATTGAAAACAGAGACTGTATATTATACAGATGGTCTTGGAAGTCTATCTCAACAGGTTACAAGGGAATTTTCATATGATCCTGCAACTAGAAGACTATTAAAGACAACAGTACGAGGGGATAGCTAAGTCTATCCCTTTGTTAATTTCCAATGGAAAGTTCTTATAATGACAGTGCATACCTCGATTTATAAGGAGGATAAATTTATGGATTTTATTGCTTACAATAGAGCACATCTCAATAACAGGCGTATACGGAAGCTTGACGATAAAGTGATGGTATTTGTTGTGCCATCTATTGTACAAGTAGGTATTGTTCGTACAGAATTACGTTTCCCTTATGAGGGAGAGTTAATTGATGCGTATGTAACGTGCGGCACAATGGGAGAATCAAAGACGTGTATCGACATTGAAAGATGCAGTCAAAGTTCATATGATACAACACCTATTTGGCATAGCATTCTTGCTGATGAACTTGTTATTGATGGGAAGAGCAAATCTAATCGTACGTCCTCTACACCATATTCTTTTAAACCGTCACAACTAGCTGTTAATCGTGATGATCACTTTAGAATCAATATCAAAGAGGTAGGTAAGGGCGTAAAGGATATTACTGTAGAGTTGGTAGTTGAATTAGCTCTCGAAGAATAATAAATAATTCATCACAACTTTATAAAGAGATGTAGCGATAATTAAAGTGTAAATAAAAATTAGGAGGTCATTTATATGCCAGCACCACAAGTGAATTGGAGAAAACAAGACAACTCAGGAGCTGTACCGTCTTGGAATATTGGGACCATTGATGCAGGAACACCTTCCTCTGATTTTGGAGTATTAATTTGGAATAACTTTGCGGGAACAACAGATTTATCTACTATGACAAACTGTACTATTACGACAAAAGATAGTGCAGGTGGTAATACGGGTGAGTTAGTAACAAATAAATGGGTTGAGGTGACTGTTGCATCGGCAGCTGAAACTGGTCGTACACCTATTGGAGGTAATTCTACTCATCCAATTCAGGCGGGAGGAAATTCAACGAATACTGATGGTACGTTTTCTCCAAATGCAAATGAAATTTTAGGTGTTAAAAATGATGGTAATAAAACGAATGCAAAAGGAAATTATGCAGAAGTTATTCTTCGTGCCAATGTCCCAGGTAACGCGACAGCAGGAAACGTAGCATTCTTAACACGTGTTGCATATCAGTACGTATAAAAAATAGTTACTTCAATGCAATGAGGTAGGGGGAAGCAAATTGATTTTACAAAATGATAAATATACACATTCTCCTGTGGCACAGGATTTTATCTGGGTGGCTGAGTATCCTGACGGTACTCATCTCCCAGAATTTGATTTTAATACAAAAGAAGAGAATAGCTTTTATAAGATTGATAGAAATAAGCTTTTCCGATTCGGATTAATTGGTCATGGTAATAAAATTTATTTTGAACGTGATGGTATTTTCAGTATAGCAGGTCATCGCATTCAGTTCTTTTATGAGTTTGATGGAAAAACTATACCTTTAAATGGTGATTTTAAGTATGACATTAACGATATTATCACATTTAAAGATGCAGAAGCATCAGGACTTGTGGCTGGTTTTCAGGGAAACGGAATGCTATCGAACCGTATCACTCATTACAGCTTGGGTTATAAAACGAATATTAATGTTGAGGGTATTAACTTTCATTTTAAACCCATTGTAAAACTTCCACTTAACCAACCTGCCATGATTAATTTACGAATGGTAGCTGATCAGAAATTAGATGGAAAAGTGATTATAGTAAATAATGGACGAGTAGCTTTTGAAACTAAAGCGCCTCTTGAACCTAATATAGGTGGTGAATTGAATTGGATCATTCAGTAAAGTTAACAAGAGAACAACTTCTAAATACCCTTTATGGTACATCTTATAACATGGATGGGAGTGTAGTAAAAGATACTGAAACGATTCGAAACTACACAATAGAAGTTATAGATAAGAAAGTTCACTTAAAAACATTTAATATACCAGTTCAAATCTTAGTAGAAAACGAATGGTGTGATATTGAGAGTGTAGTAAGTGATGAAGATTTAAGCCTAATATATTCAACATTTCAAGAAGTTCATCTGGACAGTGAAATAATTTTAGACACAGATGATCCAACAGGTATTTCTGTACGAAGTCGTGAACGAGTTCGTGATTTATCTAATTTAATTTCTGAAGCAGGTATAGATTTGCCGAGGGAATTTACTTGGGTAGACGGGGCATC
>Ga0209463_1001394_pt1 | contig 14910 bp, 16 predicted proteins | sample AgamicMgSfrz_FD_187169 | JGI IMG/M metagenome (GOLD analysis project Ga0209463, IMG submission 187169) | Agave microbial communities from Guanajuato, Mexico - Mg.Sf.rz (SPAdes) (version 2) | ecosystem: Host-associated > Plants > Phyllosphere > Phylloplane/Leaf | place: Guanajuato, Mexico... | reverse complement strand
ACGCTTGGTTAATTCAAGTATAACCGACCATATCGCATATTTGTGTGGCTGACCCATAAGTTCGTCTAGTATTTCTCCCTCGTTAATACGTAGCTCCTCATACACATCAGCTTCAAATACCCGATTGTGGGGGAGCTTAACTTTGATGTATAGTGGTTCTTGTTCTGCAATGTTCACTACCGTTACCCCCTCTGGACGATTCATGTTAAAAAAACCCTGCCTTTCAAAGTTCTCTCCCTTGTAGGACTTCTAGGTGTTAGTGAGAAGCGTGTGCTCCTCAGCGACCTCAACATAAAAAAACCGTGATGCCAAAAATCGACACCACGGTGTATGAGAATAAGTTCAAAAGTACTAAAAACGCAAAAAATAGCACCCTACAAAAGTAGGATGCTTATAGAAAGTTGGTATAGAGATTGTGACAGAGATTGTTACCTACCCTCTCCCAAGGAAGGTTAACAAAAAGGACAATTTAATGAACAGCTACGTTCAATGGGTCTTTACTGTCTCGATATTCGATTGATACTACTTCAAACCCTCTTGCCAACCACTGAGTTAAGTAATTCTCCGTACACACCATTGTCGCACCGTTTTGATGATTAATAAGATGGTATACCTTAGTTGTATTATCCACTTTGCTAATCTCCCTTCGTTGTACGGTTGACTTGATTTTCTCATGTTCCCCTCGTTTTGTCAACCGTTTGTTTGATTTTATGCTTTTTGTTTGTCCCAAAATCACAAATGACAAACTTTTCTCTCTTTAGAGTAGATGGTCTTTATAAGAAAAATAGGCTAAGACCCCTAAGAGCCTTAGCCTAATTTCTTTAGTTCTATCAAGCGACTTCCCAATACTTGCGAAGATATGTTGGTACTTTCTCACCTTTGTCAATAGCCTTCTCATAGGCTTCTTGGTCTCCTTTAGCCTTATCAGCTAGTTCAGCCTGCAAGAATCCATCTATTCCTTTTTCAACTAGGTCTTCAATAGTGCATTCAAAAGCGTCACCATAGTTGTATCCAATCTCCATTTCTGATACGATTGGTACATCACCTAAGAATTTGTAGAAATCGTTGTACTCAGCTAAGTTCTCCATGATATGCTTAGCCTTGGTAGCAACTTCAATAACTTCATCCTTAGGACAATCCAATACGATACTATCATGTACTGTAACTGAAATACGACTACGTTTGCCACTTTCTCTAAGCCACTTATTCAACTGGATAAGAGACTGTAATGTACAGTCACTACCTGTTGACTGGATAGGGAAGTTGACTGATTGACGTTCTGCCTCATTTGCAATAGAGCGGTCTGAAGAGTCAATAGTAGCAAGGTGACGAATACGATTAGTCAAGCTCTTAACATACTTATTACGCTTAACAAACTTCTTAGTATTTCTTACCCACTTCTCTACAAGAGGGAATCGTTTGAAGTATGCTCTAATAAATCTGTCACAATCCTGCTCAGATAAGTCAATACCCTCAGCACGTAAATCTTCAGATAGTCCTCTAGGAGACTCTTGGTATACGATACCGAACTGTACTTTCTTAGCGGCAGTACGTTGGTCTTTAGTGACTTCAGATATAGGTACACTGAATGATGAAGAAGCAACCTCTTTATGCAAGTCAGCTCCATCTCTATACAGCTGGATAAGAGTAGGGTCACCAGTGATAACAGCAAGGATACGTAACTCTAATTGAGAGTAGTCAAACTGTACAATAACGCCATCATCACCAAACCTAGAGCTAAACAACTTCTTAATCTCATAGTTGTATTGGAAAAGGAAAGGATTATACACCTTCCTAGGGAATTGTTGAGCATTAGGCTCATTACTACTAAGACGCCCTGTTACAGTTCCATGTATATTATACGAAGGATGGATAAATCCATTAGGGTCTAAGAACTCTGACATTCCTGTTACGAAGTTGTTATTCAAGTGCTTAACCTTACGATACTCCATAAGCAAGTCCATAAAGTCAGGGTTTTGGTCTCTCATATACTTAAGTGAGTCATCATTAGTAGAGAAGTTACCCTTATCTGTCAGTATAACGGTGGTCATCCCCATACGCTCAAATAACAACTCACCTAGCTGAGTAGATGAAGCAAAGTTGATTTTAGTACCATTGACTATTCTTCCATCCTTCTTACCAGCAGGGTCATACTTCTTATAGGCTTCAAACTTAGCATGCTGTTCTTCAGTACGGTTAGCTTTCTTAATCTTACCAATGGCTACACGCTCTGCCCATCTATCAGAACGCTCACGTTCCATTTCCAATACCTCGGGGTACTGTCTCAGCTTATCCTCTAGTCTGTCAATCTCCTTAGGATATGCTTCCTGCAAGACTGCTAACCATTCTTGGTCTACATACATTCCGTCTACCTCAATATCATGTAGGGCATAGTACCCAGGTACCATAAGATTTTCCCATAGCCATTTCTTCTCAGGGTCATCCATAATAATAGGTCTATACTTCTCTAACAGTCTCAGGGTTACATCACAGTCATCTGCTAGATAGACTTTTAAGATGTCCCACTCTATCAGGTCATAGTTACCTTCATCATTACCCTTAGGCTTCACTTCATCCAAGGCATCATCATAACCACCCATATCTGTTTCCAACCATGCTAGGTCTTTCAAGTTGTGGGTACCCTTCTCTTCTGTAATGCCTAGGTAGTGCATTAGCATTGTATCCCAAACAAGTCTCTCACATAGTATTCCTATATGCTTTCTTAACCATTTCAACTCGAACTTACCATTGTGTGCTACAAACTCTAGATGGTCTTGACTGAACAGCTCTCGTAACCACTTGACTATTGCCCCTATTTGATTTCCAGGATAAGGTGACTGTCTATGGTAAAGAGGAATGGCACTACCAAACCCTATTCTGTCTGAGAATCCAATAGCACAAATCTTAACTATCTCGCTCTCAGGATACATTTCCTTAGATGTCTTGTTCATAGTAGGAGTTTTCTCTAGGAAGGGATTAGCCTTAACTGTCTCTAAATCGACTGCAATGACTGTACCCTTTGGTAATGCAATCATACGCTGAATCTCTTTAATAGCTTCTCTGAAGTCTGTATCAAAGTATTTACGCTCTCTATTAACCTCATCTCTTCCCTCTGCTACTGTTCCATTAAGTATAGAGTCCAGTGTAATGATGTCCTGAGAGAACACATCCATGTGCTTTGGTTGCTTTAACACCATGTTAGGATGAATCATAGGGAAAAACTTCTGACCACCCTTTTCAACTAATTTCCCTCTGTGCTTGGTGATTGCTGTAACTCCCATAAGTGCTCTCATAGATTCATTTCCTGTTGGGATGATGACCTCAGGTTTAATGACATCTATTTCTGCCCACAGGTAGTCTGCACATGCCTTAACTTCATCCTTAAGAGGTAGTCTGTCCTCAGGAGTACTACACTTGACTACTGCTGTGTAGTATACATCTTCATCTTCTAAGCCAATCTCTGCTAAAGCGGCTTTAAACATTCTACCTGCCTTACCCATCATGTACTTACCACGCTTGTTCTCAGACTCATATGGATTCTCCTGTACTACCATAACTCGTGCGCCTTTCTTACCAGTGCCCATTTGCAGTACATTGCGACAAGTCTCGCTCAACCTACATTGCGTACATTTTCCCATGCAACCATCTCCTTTTCAAATGAAATAAACCACGGAATGAAAACTTGTCTCCCTAGTAACATAAAAAAGAGCCTTAAGGTTATACCCTAAGACTCTTTTTAGCACTTATCATACGTATTAATAGAACTTATCAAGGTGCGGTTATGTTATTATAGTCCCAACCGCAGAGACTCATATGCGCTACTTAACTTGTAACCACAACAAGTTAGTTAACTATTACTCAGCTTTAGGTGCTGGACGGAATGAAGCTACGTCTAAACCTTTTACAGCTGTTTTCAGCTTTTCTCCTGCCTTAACAGATACGCCTACAGTTTCAGCGATATCCATTGCTTCACCTTTTAATGGGTCGAAGCCTTTACGAGCAGAACGGTAAGCAGGCTTGATATTAAGGAATCCAGTAATTTGGATTTTTTCACCTTTACCTAAAGTCTCGTGAGTAATTTCTTCAAAAGCAGTAAACATTTTGTTTACAGCCACTTGTGTTAATCCAGTACGATCAGCGATAGCTTTTACAGTTTCTTGTTTATTCATTTTAGTTTCCTCCTCAGGAATATCCAGTGTATTTTAGACGGTCATGGTGAGTAGTTCCAACTTGGAACAATGTATCGTCCCTTGCTGTTCTCCCTCACTGACCCTTCTGACTTAAAAAAACCCTGCTCTCAAAACTTCTCTCCCTGTATGGGATGAATTCTGAATCCCTATCTGGGTTGTATTATTCTTGTATGAATGGAATTTTGTCAGCTAAGTATGACGGTACGTTTTTCTTGACCCACACGTTAAATACTCTAGGGTACTGTTCCTTGACGTAGGTCATGTACAGCAGACAGTAATTTGCCAAATCAGCAATAGCATCAATCTTACTCTCAGGTACATCACTAGGCTCAATTTCTTTCATCTTAAGGTCATTCTCTAGGTCTTGTAAAGACTTCATTGCCTTCTCAATCTCTAGCTGTGTTAGGTGGTCTAATCGGTCATACTTTCTGTCAATGTTAGCCATAATACCTCTATATTCACCCTTGCCTTTCCAAGATGAACCATAGTGACCTTCCTTGTCGTACTGAATTGCCATAAGCATCGTAACGACAGGCGGTAGATTAGTATTATCAGGACGGTCTTCTAGTCCATCCTTCCATGCTACCATTGAGTAACCCAATTCCTCTAACTGAGGGCTACGTGCATCTTGGTCAAAGAATGACTCACTAGTTGTTGTAACAGGCTCACAATGTTTAGCCTTAACCCAGTTCCAACCCTTGCGAGTAGACACAGCGTAGTGTAGTTCACCATTCACCGCAGTAGAATACTCGTTGTTAACATCTAGGTAGGCTATATCAATAACCTCCTGACCAGTTTCATCAGCTATGATACCTTCATATTCTAGTGGGTCTACGAATACAGAATCTCCAACGTTAACCATTATATCACTCCTTATGAATTTTGTCAAGGTTCAGTCACAATAAAGAAAGGAAGAAAACCAAAGTTCTCTCCTACCAACCATAAATGCTACTACGGATTTCCAACCAGTCTATCTTCGTTCCTAGGTTACGGTCATCAATGTAGAAGTCAGCACCTACTTTACGTGCTACATCAGGATAATACAGTTCGTTCACTTCAGGTAGTTGGTCATTGATAGCGCAGAAAAAGTGTATCATTTTCTTATCAGTTAGGAAATCGATAGCTTCTTGTAATGAGTTACCACTACGACAAGTCCATAGAATCAAGCTAACGCCATCTCTATACATTTGCTCCAGCACTTCTCTACAGTTAGGTCGAAGTACTAATGGTGCACCCATATCTCTAGCTGTACTAATCGTGCCATCAAAGTCTACCGCAATACACAATTTCTTACTTTTAGTAATGCTGTCCTTGTTCTCTTTATAGAACATATGTCCACCTCCAATAAAATAGGGAAGAGACTCAATCGCCCCTTCCCTAAAAGAAAACCCTCAAATCTGAAGTTGTCACCCCTCAGTAGGAAGTTCAGGCGGTCTATCAACAAAGCTGATAACCTTCTTACTTCTCACTACCAAGTTGCTAGTTTCAAACGTTTGGTACTCATTCAGCACTACCTCAAAGTCTCCAGCCTGAGCTATTAACTTTGCAATGTCGCTATCCAAACTAGTAAATGTCATTCTGACACCATCAGGACTAATGTCTAACTTCACACTAGTACTGATAGTACCCATCTGATTAGTTTTGTAATCCACTATTACCCCTCCTTGCGTTCGATATAATTCTTAATATCCTCCTCAAGGTGGTCATATAATAGTGTGTAATCTTCATTGTCCTTGTATTTAGGGTACAACATACGTAGGCAAGATACCTTCCAACTAGAATCCTTCATGTTTTTAAACCCTTGAATCACACCGTCAGTAACACCTAGCTTGTGACAACGATATGTGATCATAGCCTGTAATGTGAAGCGGAAGTAATCATCAGGACAGCTACTAGCGTATACCAGTAAAGCCCCCCACTCATTCTTGATACGCTCATCATTATGAATGAAGTCGTTCAGTAGGTTACCTGAACCAAACAGAGTGTCTAGGAATCCTTCAAACTCGTCATAGCCAATACTCATTCTAGGCTCATCCTCAAAGTGGAACTCTTTAACCTTAGGTGCAGGTGTCTTACCATTACCCTCTCTTACATACATCATGGCTTCAAGAGTGTACCCATAAGCCTGTAGCACCTTCTCAGTCTCCTTAGCACCATACTCTTCAGTATAGATGTGTAAAGAATCTGTAGATTGGAAGTATTTTCCTACTGGAATCCCTAACCAACTTGCAACTAGCTCCTGAATAGTAGAGAACTGACAAAGGTTGGCTCCAAAGGTACCCCAATGTAAGTCGTTTGAGCGGTTGTCTACATTAATATCCAGCTTACCATCACGAATCTTGAATTTAATGTTGATGTTACAAGCAATGTCCTTACCACCATTATGAGTATAAAAGCGATTATCAAAATGAGGATTACCAATAAATGCTACTGCCTGACGTGAGTCTGGGTCTTTCTTAAGCTTCAGATACACGTCACGTAACTGGTCAATTGGGTTGTGTACCGTACCACGGTAGTCATTCTTACCCCAGTGTCTTAGACGTTCACCATACGGTGCATTGAATGTCTCACCATCATCAGAGAACGTAGCCATGTTCTCATTATATCGTGTGAGGGTATGCACATCACTCTGACCTGCACAAATCCATAGGGATTCAGCTAACTGGAAGAATGGGTTTACTTGTCGTCCTTGTAACATTGTCACACGGTTGATAGGGTTATGGAACTCAAAAATAGCTGGTCTAAGCTCTAGAGTTTTCTTACCACGTGGACCGACTTCCTTACCGTGTTGTAGTAAATCGAATAATGCGTTGATATAAAGTTGACTAGGATTCTCACCAAAATATACTCTTGTTTGTTGTTCTGCCATATGAATCTCCTCCTTTTGGGTTTCAGTCATAAATTAAGCCCACAAGTCAGAAGTTTTCTCCCTGCCGTAGGGTACTCCTATTGTGAGCTAGTTGGGTAATATAAAAGTTTATATAAAGAATATATTAAAATATATTTTAATACTCTTTTTATGTATTTAAATACTTTTTTAAAAAATTAAATTATTTTAAAAAAGAGTGCCTTAAGGCACTCTTTTTAGTAGCTCGCCTGACGGTTGTCGCTACCTGCATCACGCAGTTTTCTAGTCCCAGGTATGTTTCTGATAACATCACCCTGTGATAACTGATGAGCCACTTCTTCATACGCTTGGATAGCAGTCTTAGAATTGGCATAAGTTTCATCCAATAGAGGAGATCTACCAGCGATAACATTATTATACACGTCAACAACCTTAACTGTAACCCTGTTATTAGCTTCGTCTAACTCCAGCTTAACAGAATCAGTTTGGTAAGCATTTTGCTCTTCTACATAAGCATTTACATTATGGAAATATTGAAACATATTATCCACCTCCTGATTAGTCTAACATAAATATCAGAATAATGGAGGTCATATAATACACAAGAAGGGAGCTACCTCAGCTCACTCACCAGTACTTAGTCATCCGTTACCAACCGTGGAGGTGATATACGTTGCTAGCCTGACTGAATGAACCTCAGTGCTCCCTTCCTTTTTGTTTTTTCCGAACGCTGGAGAAGCATTCGTCTAGGTTCTATTATAAGATTAGTTGTAGCACATGGAGGATAATGAGCCCAATGATGGAACGCTTGAAGATAGTCTTTCCTAATGCACTAGTACCTTGCTCATCTCGGTAGTCTTTCATATAATCCCCTCCTTAAAATTAATTTTTGCGAAAGGACAGGCAAAAATCCATCTCGTAGGTTTACAGAAATCTATTACCTTACAAATAGTTTCAAAACGACCCCTACTCATCTGACAAGCTAGGAAAGAGTAAGATGTTTTCAAATCAACACGACCCCTCGAAAGGACTAGGCGCAATATTTTAATAAAGACTCCCTTTGCTAGTACTTTCCCTTTTTCCTCTAGTGTTTCTGCCGATTCAAGAAAGTGAGGTTTATTTTCTCCCTTTGCCGACCTGAGAGAGGTTCCGTTGACCATTTAAGGAGGTTGTACTAATGACAGAGATGATTATTAACGTTGGTGGTAGAGAAGTCTATAGAAAGACAGTTGTAGAGACAAAGATGGCTGTGAAGAGTAAGCATGAAGGTGAACTAGAAGAAGTTCGTAAGACGAAAATTGTACCCTTGATTACAAGAGCTATTGTCCTTGCAGTAGGTGGTGTCCGAATAGCTAAGAGAGCATTTGCGGATAGAAGCCATGAGGGTTTAATGGTAGCCGCAAATCATATAGGTGGAGGAGAGCAAATACGACAAGGATTTACTGAAATTATAGATGTGTTTACTGCCATTGCAGAGCCTATACTTTGGTTCTATGCTTTAATAGGCTGTGTGATGATGGCAACAGGTAAGAATAAAGATGCAGGATGGAACCGTATCAAGCAAGTAGGTTACGCTTACATCGGAATAGCACTACTACCAGCATTCTTTGCCTTCCTTAGATGGATTGCTAGTATGTTGAAGGGGGCGGTACATTTCTAATAGGTGGGAGAGAACTTAGAAGATTAGGGTTTTTTCAAAGTGACACTATTACAAACGGAGGTAATTATAATGGGATTAAACCTTTCAGCTATTGATTTAGGATTTTTGTATACAAAGAGCATTGTGAATGGTAAAAAGCATATTATGAAGTCAGTGGTGGGGCATGGAAAGCAACTACGCTTCCGTGACTTAGATATGGGAAATAAGGATAAAGATGATATCATCTTCTATGCAGAACCAGATGCTTCAGGTAAGAAGCCTACAAGCTTCGTATCAGACTTGGCTATTGACCAATCTGATGTTATCTTACATTCTCTACAGGATAAACGATTTGATAGTGCTGTTACAGATGTCTTAGCAAGAACAGCATTGGCTAAGGGCTTTGGTCATGGTAGCTTTGAGACTAAGGTTGTTTCAGGATTACCAGTAAGTCATTATGCAATGTACAAAGAGGATATTACTAAAATGTTCTTAGGAACAACTAAGACAGGTAAGGTTCACCCTTATGAAGTGGAGTTTGATAGACAAAGAGCTATTAAAGGAGAAGTGTTTACTGATGAGGGTAAATTCATCCCACAACCATTTGGTGCTCTATTAGACTTCCTACTGGATGATAACGGAAACTTCAGAGATAAGAGCATTGCTTCTAAGACTATTGCTGTTATTGACCCTGGATTTGGTACTACAGATGTGTACGTGGTAGACGGAATGTCCCCAGTAGAGAAGCACACATTCTCTATCAAGGTTGCTATGAACTATGCCTACCAAATCATTGCTAACCGTATTGAGGAAGACTTAGGAAAGACAATTCCTTTATATGAGGTAGAGGGTATTGTGAGAACTGGAGAGTTTCGTAAGGGTGGTAAGCGTCTTGATATGAAACCCCTAATCAAGTATGCGTTTGATGCTACTTCAGATAAGATGATGTCTGATATCCTGAATAAATGGAAAGATGGTATTCATGATATTGAGATGATTCTAGTAGCTGGGGGTGGCGGTGCCAACCTATTTAAAGGCATTCAGGAACATGTAGAAAATGTACAGTTACTACCTGACCCACAATGGGCTGTAGTAAATGGGTACTATAAGTGGGGTGTGAGAACTTATGGCAAAACAGTACTCATTTAAGCTCAATAAGAAAACTGAGTGGTTAGCACCTATCCTCGACCAGCTAGAGGGGGATAGGAGTGCTTTCATTAGGGAAATGGTTATACTAGGAATGCAATCTAGTGGATATACAGATGTCCCTACCGACAACTCTTATTTCAAGAGGGGCTTTGTATCACCAAGTCAGACAATATCTGTCCCACAAGGTATTACAAAAGAAGACCAAGTGAGGCAAGAAGAGACCACAAATGTAACACCTCGTGAGACAAAGGTAACACAAAAAGAGACAAAGGAAGACAAGAAACCACCTTCCATCTTATCCTTAGGTGATATAGAGGAAGAGGATGACTTATTAGAACAAAAGCTAGATAACTTATACGACTGAGGAGAGTGTCAACTATGAATGAGACAACTAGTAAAAAGGTTATTTATGTAGGCTCTGCAATTGTGGTTACTGTCGGTATGGGAATTATCAAACTAATGGCTATAGCAGTTAACGCTGCTGTAGTCGCCCTAACAGGGGGCATGTAATATGATAGGTAAGATTAAGTGGGCTGTACGGATTACCATTTGGGTAGGAACTGCTGTCTTCATAGCTCCTGATGCTGTTATTGGAGCCATTGCTACACTAGGAGATGGGTTGTACCTAGTTGGTAAGGGAGCCTTGGACATGTTATGGCTGGAGCTGAAGGATGAGGTAGGAGGAATAGTCAAGAAGACTCTAACACCTACTAATGAGGAGATGACTGAAGTCATCATGGAACCTGTTGGTATCATCCCTAAGATTATTGACAAAATAATACACTAGGAGGTATTATCATGCAAGGAGAAATCATCCAAGAAAAGACTAGAATAAGAGTGTTTGCTAAGGAGGAAGTCAAGTATGCAGTACTTGAAATATCCCCTAGTAGAATGACATCTAACCAAAATGTTAAATGGCTAGTAGCAGAATTTGCAAGGCTGTTCAGACCATTAGAAAGGCGTATAAATCTTACAGGAGGTTGCCTGACGTACACACCGGAATACAATGTGTGGTGGGAAGTATTTTTGCATAAAGGTCAGATACACTTCTATCTAGTAGTTCCTGACAGAGAGAATATTAAGGAGTCCATCACTAGACAGGTTATGAAGGTTTGGAAGCAATGTAACGTAAGAGAAGTAAACAACTACCTACAAGAGTTCGACATAGACAATACAGATATAACACACCTCACAATGGAACACAACTCACTATTATCCCTCAATACAGCAAAGGATTCATACTCCCCCTTAGACTCATTCCTTAATGCTAAACATTTCCTAAAAGAAGATGACATGGCACTATTGCAAATAGGCTTAAGACCACAAAGTAACAGTTGGAACCACACAGCTAGAGATAGTTTAGACAGAATGAAGAAGTCAGGCATAATCCCTAGAAAGAAGGGTAAGAAAGTAACCTTTAAGGAGGTCATGAATCAGTCACTATATGTAGTAGGTATGGTGGCTGAGGAACTCATGAATCTATTAGGTGACCTAGTAATTCCTGGATGGGAGAATAATAGAGAATTAGCTGAGATGAATAAAACTAAGTACGGAGACTTAGAGAATAAGAGTACATCATTCAAAACTAGGTCAGAAGCATTTCAGGCTAACATACGTGTTGTAGCTAAGTCTGAAGACAAAGAGCGTAGACAGTCCTTGATACGTGCTATATCAGGAGGGTTTGACCCACTAGAAGCTGATAACAAACTAGTAGAAGAAAAGATAACAAATCCTAGAATTAAGAAGAAAGAGCTTAAGAAAGTTACTGAGAGGAAGATGAGTGTACACCTCAATGGAGACTACTTGTGTTCCCTAGAACTAGCTAAGATAATGCAGGTACCTGACCAAAAGTCACAGATTGAGCACTATAATGAGCTATCTCTAGTACAACATAGAGGAGAAACGGATGTACCAAAGGAAATATTTGAAGATGACGGTGGAATACCTTTTGCTACGTATGAAGACAATGATGGTGAGCATAAGTTGGTATACTTCTCAGGTAAGAATCCAAACCTACTTTGTATGCCACGTGTAGTTATAGGAGAGCCAGGTAGCGGTAAGACTACATTTGCTGTATCCTTTGCGTTAGATGCCTTTAACAGAGGGTATGGAGTATTCCTTATAGATGCGGCTGATGGGAAATCTGTACAACGTGTACTAGACAGAATAGCACCTGACCAACGACATAGAGTGAGAATAGTAGACTTACTTAACAGTGAGATGCCTATGGGTATTGGTTGGAATGAAATATTCAGAGGCAGAAATACTGATGTAGTCGAAGACTTGGTTGTGGAGGAGATTCTTGCCTATATTGAGCTAGTGTCAGGAAATGCGTTGAACATGAGGGCTAGGGTTTGGGTTGAGAACGCTGTCAAAGCTGTTTTTGTTACACCAGACGCTACCTTGCAGGATGTTGAGAACATGCTTAACAACGCTGAGTTTAGAGCTAGGGTAATACCTACTATTGAAGACCCTGAGCTACGTGCAGACTGGGAAAACTACCATGATGGCTTTAAGAGAGAGGAAAGAGCTACTATTTATGATGAAGCCTTCAGACGTTTAGCCCCTGTAATGAGAAAGAAAGCCCTCAAAAACTTTATACTACAGAAGCCTAAGAAGGATGAGAATGGGGACTACCTATTTGACATACGTAAATGGATGGATGAAGGGTGCATGGTTCTAGTAAGAGCTAATGAAACGCTAGGTGAAAATATACAGACTGCACTTGTATCCTTCCTGATTGCTAAGTTTAACCTAGCCATTATAAGTAGAGAAGACATTATTAATGAAGATGATAGAAAGCCTTGCTTCTTATTACTAGATGAGCCTGACCATTACATCAAAGGTAGTGAAAGATGGAGAAACATGTTAACTCGTTATAGAAAGTACAGATGTGGTCTGATATTCATGTTCCATGGGTGGGAACAGCTTAAGAAGACTGATAGGGACTTACCTAAAATGATACGTAAAGCTGGACCACATTACCTTATATTCCAAACAGATGGGGATAACCTAGAGGAGCTTAAGTCAGTCATTCAGCCTGAGTTTAAGATAGCAGATATAGCAAAGGGGATGCCAAAGCAACATCTAGTAGTTAAGCTTAAGATGTATAGTAACAAGGGTGAAGCCACACCAGCATTTATGGCTAAGGCTATTGATATGGCTGAGAATCGCTATGATAGATTCAACAATGATGACTTATTTCCTAAGTGTGCAGAGCTTCTTGGTAGACCTAAGCTAGAGGTTATGGACGAAATCTTTAAGTATAAGACTAGTGGTGAGTTTGGTATGCATGACGTTTTAACGCCTGAGGATGGCGAAGACGATGGAGAACTAATTCCACAACCTAAATCCTTTGATGATGAAGAAGAACGCAAATCAACTAGGAAGTCACTAGAAAAAGAAATAGAGAATTATTTGGAGAAGTGTGAAGCAAACGGTGAGGAGCCGGACTTAGACATTATTGACATCATGGATGACATCATAGAGGAGGGGTAAACATGGAGGTTTCAATGAGCAGAAAGTACTACAGACCTACTGTCAAGAAGGTTACGAGAGAATGGGTTAGAGATAACTGCAAGTATATTACAGAGCGTGACATGGGTCTTATCAGGCTTATAAAAGAGCATAGGATTCTACGTAGAGACCAAATAGAAAGACTGTACCCTGAGTTCGCTTCTACCGACAGGCTTAATAAGCGGTTGAAACTACTTTATCAAAAGCACATTATAGACAAAATATACCCTACTGTAGGAATAGGTCAAGGCTCAAGTCAACAGCACATATGCCTAGACAAGGCAGGTCAGATACTCCTAGACCTAGAGAACTATAGCAAACCAATATATTACACTGAGCAGGGAGCTAGAAGTCTACGTCAAGGGTGGGAACATAAGGTTATGCTCAATGAATACGAATGTCAGATTAGGGAAGTAGTGAAAGAGCTAGGAGGGATAATTACAATATATGAAGTAGAGCGGAGACACAATTATCTTGATACGAGAATTGTACCTGATATCTTTTGTTTTATCAAGTGTAATGGTAAAGGGTATCCACTGTTTATAGAGGTTGACCTTGCTACCGAAACTGTACAGCAATTAAAAGACAAGACTGATGCGTATAGAGAATACTTCCTGTCAAAATCATGGCTTAAGCAATCATGGACAAAGGTATTCAAAAGTCCATCATTCCCACGCATTCTACTGTTTACAGAGGAGGGTTTGTCTAAGCGTAAAGACTCAGTTACAAAGTATACTGATGAATGGTCACTAAGGTTCATTATTGGCTCACATTCAGAATTTAAAGACAAGTTAAAAGACATACTAAAAGGCTAGGATAACCTAGCCTTTTATTTTTGCTTAGGAATCTCCCAAGCCTTATAATCTTATAGGAACCTTTGCTTTCCGCACTCTTCACAAGGTTTTGGTTCTTGAATCGTTGGTGACTCTACAAACTTGTTATCAACTTTGATATAGAAGAAAGGACGCATTCCAAAGGGTGTGTTCGTTGTCTTCAGGTGTCTGACTTTATCCTGTACTGAAGCCCAGCTACCAAGCACCTCAATATTAACCTTACGTGAGCTTGCAAATTCCTTTAGTTCGGATATAAATTTCTCTCTGAAGGTATCTGTCACTGTAGCCCCTCCCTCAGGTGTCATTTCATAGCACTCATTAAACCTCTGTAGGGAAGTTGGTGCAATAGACTCCCATAGGGATTTACCTGTTAAGTATTCATCGTAGGTGAAGTCTTTGAAGTGTACTATGACATGAGGTGCATAAACCTTTGTAATCTCTAGTAGCTCATATAAGTCTAACTCATGTAGTAGGTGTGGCATGTAGTCAATTTGGAGCACACTACTGATTCGCCATGCTTTTGCTAGAAACATCATCTCCCGAAGGTCAAAGACTCCATCAGAGTGAGGAGCTAGCAACTTGCTTACAGAATCATCTAGGAAGTTGATATTGATGTGAAGTGAGCAATGAGGAACTTCTCTCATGGCTTCAAGTATACTTGCTGGCACTATTTGGTTGGTCTTGATAGCAACAGGGATGCCATGTTTTAGGATAAGTAGTATCTTATCTTCAACG
>Ga0209463_1001391_pt1 | contig 14937 bp, 12 predicted proteins | sample AgamicMgSfrz_FD_187169 | JGI IMG/M metagenome (GOLD analysis project Ga0209463, IMG submission 187169) | Agave microbial communities from Guanajuato, Mexico - Mg.Sf.rz (SPAdes) (version 2) | ecosystem: Host-associated > Plants > Phyllosphere > Phylloplane/Leaf | place: Guanajuato, Mexico... | reverse complement strand
TCGATCGTCTGTCCGTATAATCTTTCGGCTGCTAACGTTCCTTTTGTAAGTACACCCGCGTCGCTCGCTAACTCTTCGAAATCTAGCGGTGACGGCGTCCACTGGGAAGATACTTCGGAAACTTTCATCATTACGCCCGTGACGCAAGCCTCGCCGTTCGATCCCTTTAGGCAGTTCGCCGTGATTCGAACTTCGTCAAGACTCGTCATTCCCGACCAATCATCGAATTCGAACGTAGTCCACGTCCAATCCTTGCCGCGAATGTCATTTTCTGCGCCCGCATTTGCGTACTTTAAAACTTCCTTTCCGTCCTTGTCCGTACCTCTGAATCTCGCATAGAAACGAATACCGCCCGTTGTCATATTGTGCGTGTTCACCCATCCGCCGAACTGTACTTTCTTCCCTAATACACGAATGTTGCCGACTGGGATCGTATTAATTAAGAAGTTTTCAGCCGTTGACGCCTGTTTATTAATTAGTCGGAATGTGTGCGTAAATCCGTTTAATGCCATTGTAGTTCCTAGCGTCCATTTATCGGTAACGCCCGTATTTGTAGCGCTCCAACCGATCCACCCTAATTTCGCAGCACTATTAATCGCTAGGTTTTGACCGCTTGCCGATCCGATAGTATCGCGTACTTCTTGTAGCTCTTCTTCTCGCGGCTGATCGTAGTCAGTTGCCTGCGTTCCGACTCCGACTTTGAACTCTTCTAGCGTGATCGTTCCGCCCGTAAAGTCGCGCGCTAACGCATACGCGGAAAGCGATTTGATCGGCTTATCGAATACCATGCCCGTTCCCGATAATAAAAGGCGATTATATTCGACATTTGGTTTTATGATCTTCTCGCCTCTGCCGCTGATGTATTGCGATGTTCCGTCCGCATAATCTATCCTTACTTCCATACCGATCCACGGATTCGTAGTGCCGATCGTTGCTACCTTGCCCGAAACCTTTAACGCCACCGTTAGCGGCTTCCCTTGAATGTCCTTGATCGCATTGTCTACGAATGTAAAGTACGAATGATTAATATTTTCGCCGTTCTTGACGATGTGCTTTTTGTCCTTCGTACCCAGTAGTAAGTTACGACCAACATTCGATAAACCTGCGAGTCGATCCGAAAGCTCTTTTGCTGCTGCGTCTTCTGCGGCTTTCTGCGCTGCATCGGCTTTTTTCTTTGCGTCCGCTGCTGCTGCCTCTTGTGCTTTCTTTGCTTCTGCTTGCGCTAGTTTTTCCGCCTCTGCTTTCGCATTTCTTTCGGCTTCTTTACGAGCTTCTAAGATTCGGCGATCAGCTTCACTTAATGCGCCCTGCTTCGCCTCGTCCGCCTTTTCTTGCGAATCCTTTTTAAGCGCTTCTTCGACCTCTTTCGTTACGTCGTTTGTATGTTTCTTCGCTGCGTCTTCGGCTTCTTTCGCAATTCGCTTCGACTCTGTTAAGATCGATTCGTCTAGCTTCTTCGCTTCCGTGATCGCTGCGTTTTTCGCTGCTGCCGCCTCTTCTTGCGCCTTCTTGATCGCTGCGTCTCTCGCCTTGTTTGCTTCTGCGATCACTTCCGCCGTATCTGCCGCCCCTATGTCCTTCGGTGACGTCGGCGAAGCTGCTTCCCATTCTTTTGTATTTGGATTGTATTTACGGATCTTATTCGGATTGCTAGACATATCGAACCATATCTGCGCTAGATCTTCGGGCGGCATATCGCCGTAGTGCCATTCTTTTTCCGCATATCCTTCGGCGAATAGTTTCGCATTAAGTTCGGCGTCTTTCGCAACTTGATCCGCATGTTCTTTGACCGCTGCTTCGACTTCTTCCGTTACGCCTTCGACGTATGACTTTAATTCGATCTTAATTTCTTCGTCCATTTCTTCGGCTACTTCGATCGCCTTATCTTCTGCCTTCTTCGCTTTGATCGCTGCGTCTTCCGCTGCTTCTGCGATCGCTACTTCTTCGGCTTTGTTTGCTTTGTCTTGCGCACCTTCGGGCGTTTCTGCTCCGATCTCTTCGGGCGTAGTTACTGACGCATTGACCCAGCGTTTGCCCTCGGCGTCCCAACGTTTCATAACGTTTGGTTGTTTCGATAGATCTAGCCATAACATATCGGGCGTACGATCTTTTAGTGGTGGCTCGTTGATGTTCTTATAAACGACTTCCCCGCCTTGTTCCCACTTCGACATATTCTGATTAATAGTTTCTTGAATCGCTTCGATCTGCTTATTCTTATCGATAACAAGCGGCACGAATTCGCCTAGTGTTACGTGATCTTTCGACGGATCTGTATAAGATCGATAGATTGCGATTACACGAGCTTGCACCGCTAGGACAGGATCGAACATCGTATCTTTAACTAGGATCGTATCACCTAGTCGTACCTTTTCGTGCTCATATCCCGTTAACGATTCCAGTAATAAACATGAAATTTCGTAAGTTGCTCGCGGCTGCTTAACGCGTTTCAGTTCTTCGACTGCTGCTTTCATTAGTTCATACTCATTTTCTACGCTACTAAGATCTAGTCGTTTGAATAGATGCTTTCCGCCTTTTCCGTATAGCTGCAATGCCTGATCGTCGCCTACCCACTTTTGCCCTTTAGGTGATACATAGCCGTCGTGAATGTTCTCGAAGGCTTCGATCGTAAGGCGCTTTCCGTTTGCGTCAGCCTTACCGATTGGAATAATAGCCGTAGCGATATCGGATCGATCTACTTCGCGCGTTACGCCTGTTAGATCCTTTCCGTACGTGAATCGTTTGCCTGTATTAATGCCGCGCTTCTTAACTAAATGTACGTAACGCTCGTGTACTTTTGCGCCCATAAACGAGACTGTAAATTCCATTTCTAGACCGAACTGCTCGCGGATCTGATGCAGCGCAGCTAGTGCCGTCGGGTATTCATTTAGATTTACGTTTTGTAATCCCGCATAATCTACGATCCCCAGTTGCCAACCGCTGCCCGCTAGGATCTTCGTAGCTGCGTCCTTAACGCCGACTGCGACTAGTGCTTCGCCGTCTACTACGTGATTGTATAAATCGTCTACGGCTGCGTTTTCCGCGAATACGCGACGTATGTACTTTCCGTCTCTTCGCTCTTCTCTCGTTCTGATAATCGTAAATAGCATTAACTTACGATCTTTGTTTCGTACGATCACGTTGTTACCTGCGATTAAGTGCACGGTAGCAGGATCGCTCGCCAACGTACTAAACTCATATGTTAGTAGTCCGTCTAGTTGTTCGAGGTGTCCGTCCTCGAAAAATCTCGGTGTTTTAGGTAGGTGATTCGTTAAGATTGTTTTTTGTCTACCGTATGGATCTGTTACGATAATCATGTTATTGATGTCGGTACTCATTCTATAACCGCCTTTCCGCAGGTCTATCCCTACACGTACATAAACGCGAGCCTATCGTAATTTGACAGACTCGCGCTTTTGTGTTAGATATATCGATTTGTGAATTTGATGTTTGTTTCTCCCGCAGAAGGTGGGAAGATTGCTAGTTCTGATCGTCCCGTCGGAATACTAAAGAAATCACTAGACGGATCTAGTAGCTCATTCGCTAGAATTCCGTTTTTATAGATTGCAGCCGATCCCATATCGACCTCTAGCGTATCGCCTCGCTTGAAAGCCATATCGTTAACCTCTTCGCGCTGCGTCTCGTTATACTTGAATACGTTAACGTGATTTAACGTCATGTAGTAACGCTTATCGCCGTTACCTAGCGCAGAAGTTTCGATCTGTACGCCTGCCAGTTTGTTAAGGTATCGCCCTGTATAATCCGCATACTCTCGGTATAGTTCGGTATGATAACGCCCTGTCTTATCGTCGATGATCGCAAAATATGTAAACCATGTTACATAACCCTTACGCTCTTTTCGTCCGAATCGAATAATGCCGTTATTCCAGCCGCTCCATACACCATCGAAGCCGCCGCGATCGTAAACCATTCCGATTCCGTTATTATCGTCGCCGAATTTAACCGTCGCAATCTGCTGCGTTTTCATCCACGTAACATCGTTAAGATGCGCATTACCGAACTTTCGCCCGTTCTGATCTAGTAGGTAGAATCCGACTCTTCCCATATCTAGCCGATCCCATGATCTAAACGTAGAATGCAGCTCGACCATAAAATTATCGATAGGCTCAGGAATGTTTCGATACATCGATGCGCCGTGCCACCCATTAAAGCGATCTTCGGGTTTCTCCACGCTTCCGCCGTAGTCCCATCCTTTTTGGTGGAATAGGTAGCCGTTACTTTCGAATTCGCCGTATACAATGCCGTTATATATGTCGCTTGCTTTTGTCCATTGTCGTACATCGATCAGCTCGTCGTATAAGACGCGCTCTTCGTACGGAACTGTCTTTTTGTTATAATCAGGCGCTTGTCCCGCAGTTACCGCGTAATCCTTGCCGATAATCGAGATCGTCGGCGTGTCTTCGGTAAACTTGACTTTTACGTTCGGATATGCTTCGGCAGTCCCATCGTTCACGACTTCGGTTTTCATATTGCCGTGTTTGATTTCGTACTCTTTCTCTAGTCCATCGCCTACAGGATCGGAACATAACAACGTAAACCCGATCATGCAGCTTGTCCCGATCGGCGTTATAGGCGTTTGACCGTCTAGCTTTGCCGTATAGCTTACGTGATTCTTAAAATCGAAGATAAGTTCGCCGTCAGGCTTGTTTAACCAACGACGAATATCGTCTAGTTTCGTTTCTCTTTCTAGTTCCGTATCAGCCGATACCGTAGCGACGATGTTATATCGCATAACGTCCGTTTCTGATCCGAAGTCGTAAGCGCCGATTTTACCCGACGCCTTTAGTAGATTCGCAGTTTTTTGCGGTAGTAGATCACGATCGATGGAATTTACGAGCATGTATCTACTTGCGTGTTGTCCTCTATATATGAATGCCATTCTATCGCCCCCTAGATCTCTCTTTTGCTCTTTCCATGCGCTTTAATTCCTCTGCGACTCTAGTTACGTCCGCCTCTTCGCGCACATGTAGTTCCGCGATTTGGAAGTTATTCGTTACACGACGATCGCTGCTGCCGCCCTGCCCGCCTTTTCCTTGCGAGTATGTCGCCGCCGTAGTCGGTCGATTTGCAGTACGAATAAAGTTAAATAAATTCGCCTGCTGCGCTTGTGTTAGAACCATTTCATTTTTTAATAATCTTGCGTCCACCTCGTCGAACTTCGCACCTCTTCCGACTAGTCCGCGAGGATTGCCGCCGTTGTGATATTTCGGTCGTGTAGATCTGTTCGAAGGTGATGATCCGACCGTACCGCCGCTATGGAAGTACTTTAACGGGTTTAAATTTCCTAGCCACTCTAGCGAAATCTTTTTCGTTTTTGGTGCACTAGCCTTTCGATCGAGGTCGTTGATCTTGCCGTCAGCGTCCGACGTATTCGCCTTGATATCTTTCGTTTTCTTCTCCATCGCCTTTTTATCGGTATCGGAAATTTTCGAGTTTGCAGGTGCGGTATTCGCTTGTACTTCTTTGATTTTCTTTTCGGTAGCCTTTTTATTCGTATCTTCGATTTTCGAATTTGCAGGCGCAGTATTCGCTTGTACTTCTTTGATTTTCTTTTCAGTCGCCTTTTTATTCGTATCTTCGATCTTCGAATTCGCGGGCGCAGTATTCGCTTGTACTTCCTTGACCTTCTTCGCGGCTACGTCCTTGTCGAGCTGCTTGACTTTTGCGTCGGCTTCCTTCTTATCGAGATCCGCCTTCTTTGCCGCCTTTTCCTCGACTTCCTTTTTCAGCTTCGCGTTTTTCGCTTCGGCTTCTTTTGGATCGAGTCCCGCCTGCTTGTCCGCCTTTTTCTTGATGTCTTCTTCTAGCTTTTTATTATCGGCTTCGGCTTGCTCTTTCTTTAGTTTTACTTCCTTTTCCGAAGGCTTTTGAATCTCGTCGTTAAGTTTGCCGTATTCTTCTTTTTGCTTTTTAATCTCTTCGGTATTCTTTGCGTGCTCGTCGCGAGTCTTCGTAATGGACTCTTTCGCCTGTTCCGCAGCTTCCTTGTTTTTCGTGGTGTTATCGTACTCCTCTTTCTGCTTATCGTTTAACTCGCCTTGCGACTGCTTCGCTTTTTCTAGCGACGCTAGTTTCTTATCGTAAGCTCCGATAGCCTTGTCGAGTGCTTCGATCTCCTTGCCCGACTCTGCTGCGACCCCTGCTACTGCCATTTGTTCTTTAACTCGGATAGCTACGGCGTTTTCGAGCTTCGCTTGTTTTGCGTCAAGATCCGCAATTTGTCCGCGTGCTTGTTGTATCGTTTGTTCGTTTGTCGCCTGCTCTTCCTTCGCCTTTGCGAGACTCTTTTCCGCATTCTCTAGCTTATTTTTAGCGAAGTGAGCTTGTATTGTATTCCCTGCCGCGACGTGCGCCTGATACTCTTTTTCACGCTCATTTACACGTACCTGCAACATATCTACGCTATCTTGTAGTTGTTGACGTCTACCGATCGCCTCGTTACCTTCGTCCACGGCTGCTTTGTAGTCCTTTAAATCCTTAACTTGATTTTTGTAACCTTGTGCGATCTGCTGCGATAACTCGATTTGCTGCTTCTCTTTTAAAGCCTTAACGAGTTCTTTCGCTGCGTCCGTATTTTCTGCGATAGCTTGTCCCGTTGTGCTATACGCTTGCGCCGTAGTCGGTGCTTTTGCGATAAGATCGTCAGATAGTCCGATAGTTTTGTTAATTTCTTCGTTATTAACTTTCGACTTCTTCGTCAGTCCGTCGAGTTCGGCTTGTAATTGCTTCTTAGTTTCGGGATTCTCTACGCGCTTAATTTCTTCTTGTAGATCGCGATAACGAAGTAGCTCGCCCGAAGTTAAGTTAACCTTTCCTCGCATTCTCTCGTACTGAGTCGAAACGTCTTCGAGTGTGCGGGCTTGTTCGCCTAGAGACTGATACGTATCGAGGTTTACGTCTTTGTACTCTTCTGTCTCCTTCTTCGCTCCTGTCATCATGTACGTAAGTCCGCCGATCGCTAACGCAACCGCACCGATTGCAGCCGTATAAGGATTCGCCATCATAGCGAGTCGTAACGTACTTAACGCAGTAACTACTTTTCCGATATTAGTTACGAAGATCATTAACCCCGCAGCCGTTCCCGCCGCAGCTAATCCCGCAGATATGAATCTAGGATCGATGTCGGACAATGCACCTAGAAGAGTAGTCGCGCCGCTTGCTACCGCAGTAAATGCAGGTAATAGCGTTTCACCGATTGCGATCGCCAAACCTTCCGCAGCAGATTTTACTTGTGTCCATGCGCCGATAAGCGTTTCTTGTTGGATCTTCGCGATACGTTCCGCAGTTCCACCCGATTGCTCTAATGACGTCTTATACTCTTGTAATGCGGGCGCGCCCTGTTTAATTAACGCTAGGAAACCCGCCGACGCTTCCGTACCTACTAATTGCGCTGCGGTTACGGTTTTTTGTGCGTCTGTCATGCCCTCCATTTTCGAACTAATATGACTGATTAACTCAGGAAGCGGCTTGAATTGTCCGTTTGAATTTACTACGCTGATCCCTAACTTATCGAAAGCCTTCGCCGTCTGTCCTGTTGGATTTGCTAACGATAGTAACATCGCACGTAATGACGTACCTGCTTGTGATCCTTGAATACCTGCGTCGGACATTTTCGCTACTGCCGTCGCTGCGTCCGTCATATCCCAACCTAACGCATTCGCTACTGGTGCAACGTACTTCATCGCCATACCTAATTGATTCATATCCGTATTCGCAGTCGTGAAGGTCTTCGCTAGAATGTCCGCTGCCTTACTTGTATCTTTCGCCTCTAATCCGAACCCCGTCATGATATTCGATGCGATATCGGCTGCCGTTCCTAAATCGATTGCACCCGCTGCCGCTAGATTTAATACTGCGGGCATTGCGTCGATAGAGTCTTGCGCCTTGAAACCTGCTAGCGATAGAAACGCCAAACCGTCCGCAGCTTGTGAGGCGCTGAACTGTGTCGTCGCTCCTAAATTCTTCGCAGTTGCGGTTAACTGCGCGAATTCTGTATCGGTCGCACCTGAGATCGCTTTTACCTTCGCCATTGACTGTTCGAAGTTTGCCGCAGCCTTAACGGAAGCGCCTACCGCAGCTACTACGGCAACGCCCGCGGCTGCCGATGCTTTGTTTAACATCGACATACCTTGCGACGTGCTTTGCGCCCCCTGTCCTAGTCCTTGCATATCTTGTCTTGCTTGACTTACGCCCTGTCGAAACTGAGCGTTATCTAGTACGAGCCGCGCCCGTACCTCGCCTGCATTTGCAGCCATACAATCACGCTCCTTTATGATAGTGCTCGTAGCTCTTCGAACTTGCTACGACTGAATTTTTCCCGTTTTGGTTTGATGCCCGCTTCTCTCGTCCAACTACGAACTAAATCGCGGTACGCATCTTGTTCGAGACTCTTCGCATTTGCGATCGTTAGTAGATCTAACTTGTGCGCAGCCTTGCGATTTCTCGACTTCTCCGCATACATTGCAAGATCGATAAGATAATAGTCTTCTTCGATCTGTCTTTGTGTTACGCCCATTACGGCAGCCATTTCTAGAAGGAAACTATCGAAGGGATCGTCTAGATCTCCGTCGTTTCTTCGATCGTCTCCGTCGCTTCCGTCGTCTTCTTCGCTTTCGGTAATAGGCTTATTACGTTTTTTACCATTCGCTCTAGATCGTTGTACTTGACCATTTGCACGAGGTATTCGATTACTTCGGACATTCCTACTTCACCATGTAGGTAATCTTCGTCGATTCCTGTTAATGCTGATGTGATCGTTACGAAGTCGTCCGTCGCATTCTCTACCGCTGCGAGTGCGTACATAGCGTATTGATCTTCGGGCGCGCTCATAACCTGTATAACGAGATTCGGGACGTTCCCAGTAACGGCGATCATTTCCTTAAACTCTTTCGGCGTTACTTTACGAATTCGTACTTTCTTCGATCCTAGCGTTAACGTATCGGGCGCTAGCATTGCTTTTTCCGCTTCCTTTTTCGTGAATATGTTTGCGATTTTTGTAAGCATGTAAGTTCCTCCTTGTCGAGTTTGACAAAACACAAAAAATATGCTTTGTACGTACATAAACGCCGATAAACGACAAAAAAGACTAGAGCCGCAGCCCTAGTCGTTAGTTATCGTTATTTTGTTTTCGCGTCTTTCTCAGCTTGGAACGCCTCAACTTCTGCGCGAGTCGCTGCGCCTGCCGCTTGTTTTACAGTCTCGTCACCTAAGATGTAAAGTGTGCCGTCAGCCTCAGGGAACGCATTGAATGTAATGTTTGCGATACGCTCGTTATCAGGATCGAACGTGTAATCAGGATCAGCCGACGCCGCTGCGTTTGGTACTGTAATCCAGTCGTTTGCCGTAGCGTTTGGATCGGTCGGTTTGATAACCATCTTTTTAGCAGTCGATAACATATCGAAACCTGCGTTAGCTGATACGAATAACGCCTTTTTCGTGCCTTCTTCTACGTATTTAGAGTTAGGCATTACCGCACCCAGTCGCTTTAAATCGTGCAATGCGAAAGGTACTGTCGTTTCTGCCTTACGACCTTTCATGATCGATTTTACAGGCGTTTCACCGAACTGATCGACCGTAACTTCCTGTACTGACGTAGATACGCCGAATGAGATACCGCCCTTTGTAATGTCGAAGACTACCATATCTGCGCCTTCGCCGTATTCTACGATTGCAGCACCGATCGGTACATTGATAGATGAAGTTTTTGCGTTTGTCATAATTATTACCCCCGTATAGTTAGTTGAAAGTTTAGCGAAAATATAGGACGTTTCGCCTCGTCCTTTCCCGTCCATAATGGATAGGATTGTAACGCATATATTTCAGTGACCGAAGTGTCTCCGATCATAATCTCTTCTTTATACTTAAACTCTTCGTAAAGCTCGTTCGCCTTCGCCTCTGCGCCTTGAACGTCGTCAGGCTTTCCACGTACTAAAAACTGTAATGTCGGTTGTCGTACGCCCGTACTTCTCGTAGGCATTCCGCCATGTAGTAAGATCAGGGCGCATTCATCTTTCGCCGTCGTGGGATAAGAATAGGCGTAGTAGGTGTGCGGTACGAGCGACTTGACATACTTTTCGACATCTGCTATACGCATACTACTTCAATCCTTTCTGTACACCTTCGCCCAACCATTGTAAGTACTTTTGTGATTCACCCTTTAACGGTCGTTCTAAGTACTTACTACCGATCGCATAGCCGTTGAAAGCTCCCGTTACACTCGGCGTATAAGACCACTCGTGCATGGCTATTGCGTAATTAAAGTTTCCTCGTCCGAACGCTGAGAACGAAACTTCTCCGACTACTTGATCGCCCTGTTGTTTGACGGTCTTTTTATGCGATTTACGTAGACTACTTTTATCGATCGGTGCAATATTTGACGAAATACGAGCGAGATCGTCTACGCAATCGTGCATCGCCTTTTTAGTCGAGTTATTGACGCCCGTTTCAATCCGCTGCATGTTACCGTCGAAACTGCCGAAATCTAGCGTAAAGCCCGCCATTAGATAAACACCGTAGTCATTAACGGTTTACCGCTAAAGTCCCGCTGAATTTTAATGTTTTTCGGACTGCCTTTGTACACCGTTCCCGACTCGTTGATGTACTCTATTTCGTCCTCGTACCCTATATCCGCAATTTTATCGAGTAACAATTTAAGCTCGACTACAATCGTAGCGCCCTGTACTTGACTATTTCGATCCGTTGTGGTGTGCGATCCCTCGACCGCACGACATTTAAGTTCGACCGTTTCGATCTCTGCGGGCTTTCCCCATATATCGAGATCGCCGATCGCCCTTCGTCTAGTGACTATTTGTTTTAATGGTACGATTGCCATTACGTAAGCCACCCCACTTCTCGCCCTGATATGTGTAACTCTTCATTTACTTCTTCTATAAGCTCGATTACACTATCGGGGATTAGATCATTAAGCGATTGACCAACCGCACTAGATACATTGTTTTCTTTGAACGTGAAAGAACCTACGCCCGTAACACTAAACGACGCAATACCTTGTTGTTGCATTTTGTTCGTGTCATTGTAAACGATAGCTAGATACGCAGCGAATTCGTAAATTGCGTTATCAGGGATCGTATTGCCCTTGAATTTCTTCGTTAACGTTCTATCTGCCGCATTCATAAGACGAACTTTCTTTGCCTCGTCAGCGTCGTGCCAGTCCTCGTTGCTGATGACGTAAGCGTCGATATGTTCCGTCGCTTCTGCGATTCGCTCCATATATCACGACCTCCCGTATACGAAAAAGCGACTAGAGCCGTTAAGCCCTAGCCGATCCATTTCGATTATTTTTTAGCTGCTGCTCGTGTCGCAGGTACTTTCGCTTTGCCAGTCGCAAGACCTGTGATTTTAGCGTGTGCCGCTTCTTGTAACATTTCTAGCGTGTACTCGCCGATTAACATACCTTGCATGTAGTCGCCTTTCTTACCTAAGAACTCGTGAGAGAAATCACGCGTTTGTAGTGGGCGGATAGATAAGCGATTCGCATCGATTACTAAGATTTCACCCGCAGGCATGTTGTTATTTAGTAAGATCTCAGCGTTTCCGAAGTCAGATACGTAATGATCTACTACTTGTCCGCGTCCGTTATCTTGACGAGTTAATCGGATCTGCGCGTTACCGAATTGAGAGATTGCGATTTTTTGCGTAGCGCCTACGATGATCTTATAATCGCCGCCTGTATTGAATCCGCCCGCCTCGAAGATCATACGGAATGCTTCGATTAAGTGCTCGTCCGCAACGTCTGCGCCGCTTGCAGGGATGATGTTCGTTTCGATGAATGAGCGAATACCGCGCATCATACGTTTATTTCCTTGCTCGTAGCGAATACCATTGATAACCGCTTTTTCTAACGCTAACGCTAATTCTAGTTGTTTCTTTTGTTTCTCCTTCTCGTACTCGTTATCTACGCCGTACTGAGCTACCGCCATCGCAGTACCCGTTAATTCTACAGTTTCGTCGAAGATCTGCGTAATGTTAGAACCGCGTGTACGTGGCTTGTAGCGACCTTCGCGAGCGTCTGAACCTTCCGCACCTTCTACGAACATTACTTCTACTACTTCGCCAACTTCCGCAGCAGCCGCCACCGTGTCAGCATATCCGCGCAATACCGTTAACTTTTCGCCCTCTACTTTAGCTACTAAGACCAATTCTTCGCCGATTCGGATCACTTGACGAGATCGGAATGCTTCGCCGCTTTCTACTTCGATTGTCGTAGCTTCGGGCGTTAAAGCCTTCGTTACTGTGCTTTCTTGTGCGAACATTGCATCTTCGAACCATACGTGCTCGACGTTTGTAACTGGGCTTCCAAATCCTAATAGATTTAACATAGGCGTTTGAAGTGGATTAAGCATTAAGAACTCGTCCGTTACGGATTCCTTAACACCGATTAGATCGTTTGAGTATACTTTAGTTTCTTTAGTCATAATTAATAACCCCCTGAGTTTTTGTGTAATGAAAAAAGCCGCCCGTTTTGGGCGACTTGACAGATTTGATTATTTATGTTAAGGGCTATTTACGCCCTAACTTATGTTTCATTTGCGCATATTTGACCTTATCGTCCATGCGACCATGTTTTCGAACTTTTGCCGCTAACTCTTCTAGAATTTGCTCGTCCGTTTTTTCGGTCTTCTGTCCGCCGCCATTTGATGCGCCGCCGATTTCTCGCTGCTTAACTTCTTCTTTCTTAACTAAGTACGGGCGATCCGTAGCTAGCTGCGTAACGATTTCGGCAATCTTATCGACTTCCGTTTCGTCAGTAATGCCTGCTAACATTCGAGCATCTTTTAAATATGCTTCGGGAATGTGCGCCGCTTTAGCTGCTGCATTAAATGCATTCGTTACTTTTGTATCTCGATCCGCCTTTTCTAGCGCCGCAATACGTGCGTTAGCTGCTGCGATCTCTTCGTCTTTCTTCGCTGCGATCTCTTTCGCCTTTTCAACTTCGTCTAGTTTCGCTAAACGTGCGTCTTCGGCTGCTTGATCTGCTGCGTCGGCTTTCGCTTTAATCTCGTCGTAATCTGCGAACTTCGCTTTCACTTTGTTCTTATTACGTACGATAAGCTCGTCCAGTTCGGATTGCTTCATTGTAACGACCTTTTCGTCGTCCTTTAGCTCGTCCGTCTTGATTTCCTCTTCGTGAGTTTGGTTATCTAATTTCTCTGTCATTGTGATACCCCCGTTTTTAACCCGTCGGTCATAGATTCCGATGTTTAACCCCGTCGTAAGGTTTGTTTTGTTATCTCTTTCCTCATACTATAGGTACGACTAATCGATCATTAATTGTATACATTGCGTAAACTTTTTAACTTTTTTCTTCATTTCTTAAATTAGGATCACGTCCGCCCGCTTTTTCCGCAGCTTCTCCGATCTTTTCTTGCCTCTTCGCAATCTCCTTCGAGTGGTCGTCTAGTTTGTCGTAGTCTCGGAATGGTACGATATGGTGTTTACAATTCGGGTGAAAGATCTGCCCAGTTCCCTTTAACTGATCGTACGTCGGGTAGTTCCCTTCCGCCTCCATTGTTAACTTAATAATTCGCCCTTGATGGAATCGGCACGAGTCTTTCGTCGATCCATTAAAAGAGATAGTCGCATAATAAGCGCCTCGATCGATTGCTTCGTTTGTCGTTGCTTCCTTCTGTATTTCAGTGAGCTTCGTACGTGCGAGCATATCCGTATAATGTTCGACAGACCAACGGCGACCGCTTTTGTCGATGATCCCAGTATCTACGGAATCCTTTAGCTCTTTCTTTAATTCTTTGATCTTCTCTTTTAGCTGATCCGACATAACGGTAGAATTACGAGACGTTGCGATCCCTTGCGCAATTACTTCCATCGATACTTTACGTATACCGCGCTGCATTTCTTTCGCCATGTTATCGGTAATCGCGAGAACGTTTTTCATCGTGTCCGCTGCTGCTACTCTCGCCATATCGCTATTTACTTGACTAAAACGAGCGATACGATATGCAGCTTCGATCGTGTCCGCATATCCTAGAGCGTGTAGCGTTTGTGCGATCCCTTCTTTTGCTGCGAGTGGTACATTTTCTTTGATCCATTCGGCTGCCTCTTTATCTACCTTAATTAATTCCATTTGGATATTATGCATAAGTGCGATTCCAGTAGCTCGATTAAGGTCGGCGATTTCCATCTGATCTATTTGCGCCTGCATGTTTTTAAGTGCCCGCTGATAAATGCGGACAAGCCGCCCAACGTTATATACGTAAGACGGCTCGATTCGCTTATCCTTCATTTACTTTTTCGTCTTCTTTCATTTCTAGATCTAGATTTAGATCGCTTTCTTCGTTGAATATGTTCGGCGTCGCAGGCTTTAACGCTTTCTCGTCTTCTTCGATTCTATCGACCACGGCTTGCGCTTGAATATCGTCTAGACCGTCCATTTCCTTGATAGCAGTTAAACGATCGATTGTAGGCATACCGCCCGTACGGATCTGCATGATTTCCGCCTGCTCTTTCTCGTTAGCAGGTAGACCGTCGCGCCATCTGATTTTCGGGTAAACCGCTTCGTAATGCTTGAAAGATCCTTCATTTGCGAAATTCTCTAGTAACTGAGCGCAGTATAGTGAATCTCTGAAAGCTCGATCGACATTCGTACGTACACGCTTAACCTTCGATAAGATCGGCATAAATCGCGCTTTTATCGCCGAACCGTCAGTATGAGACGTCCCAGTCCCTCCGACGTTTCCGATCGATGTACCGAATAGCCATTGCGGCGTTTCTGATAATTGGAAAACTAGATTGATTAGCGTTTCTAGTTGCTTGAATGCGTCCGCTAACTTTCCGTCCCACGTCATATAAGCGGGTGCTACTTCGCCGTCTCTTAATGGAATGTAACGACCGCCCCATGTAAGATTGACATTTTGCAGATCCACGCCGTAAGCCGTCGGGTCG
>Ga0209463_1001390_pt1 | contig 14961 bp, 7 predicted proteins | sample AgamicMgSfrz_FD_187169 | JGI IMG/M metagenome (GOLD analysis project Ga0209463, IMG submission 187169) | Agave microbial communities from Guanajuato, Mexico - Mg.Sf.rz (SPAdes) (version 2) | ecosystem: Host-associated > Plants > Phyllosphere > Phylloplane/Leaf | place: Guanajuato, Mexico... | reverse complement strand
CACTGACATATAAAAAGCTGGCCATCTCCATATATTCATTACCGTCCTCTATATAGAAGCGAGATTCAGCCGTATCACGTCCATACAACACAGGAATCTGAACTTGATGTGTTGCCGTATTTGGACCTGTAATTTTTTGGCCACCCCAATAGCCTACCATGCCTTTCTTGCGATTAATCTGCTGGGGGTGTTGTTGTAGATATTCCATAGAACTAAACTTTTCATTCACAAGATAGAATTTGCTACCCTCCCTCTTTGCCCATCTTTCAGCTGTTTTCTTCGATAGTATGTTGTCTTCTAATTTCTCGGCTAAATATTGAGTCCCCGCAATTTGTCCCAATCCTGGCAATAATTCATACCTGCTCTCCTTCAAATAAGTTTTCCCATTCTTTTCGGTAACGAAGTTAAGCTTGGAAGTACCGTCCTCATTTATAAAGCTTCCATCCGCCGTATATACATATTTTTCTTCTGGATTAGATGGTAATAACAGTTCTCCCTTCTTCGTAATTTCTATTTTGAAATGATCTAGGCTATTTCCATAAATGCCCGCTTTTTTTACCACGTCTTGTGGCATCTTAGCTTTGACTGGCTTGCCGAAGGATTTGTCGGGCTTTATATCCTTAATTGTCCCCTTCTCTTTAAGCGCGGCTAACAGTAATTTTGTTGCCAACTGTTGATTTGCCCTACTAGTGCCGCCGGATGACAACACAGCTGCTGCCATCTTCTGTTCTGGAAGCACGACCAATGACGCATGTTGCAGGTATGTGTCCCCCCCCTTAGCCAAAGCCTTTATCCCGTATCTATTAAATGGGTATAGTTTCACACTATCCCAGCCAAGGCCATAGTTGAACACATTATCACTATCTTCCGGCCACATTCCTTTTTTATACTCCTCTTGTTCCATCTCCTTGACTGCCTTGTTAGAAAGGATTTCTTTTCCCTGTCCCATAAATAATTGTGAGAATCGTACCACATCTTCTGCAGTAGAAGAGATTCCTCCCGAACCAATTGCATTCACCATTTCAATAGGAAGCTGTCCTTGATACGCTGGAGAATAAAGTCCAGCCCGCTCTTCGTCCCTCCATTTGTCCTGAGGCGTTTGCGTATGCTTCAGTTTTAATGGCTTTGTAAACTTTTGATGTAGAAATTCAGTAAAACTCATACCGCTGACCCTTTCTACCAAAATCTCAGCCAGAGTAAAGCCGTCGTTACAGTATACTGAAAATGCGCCAGGATCTGCCTTTAACCTCTGATTGGCTAATTCTCGTAACAAGATATCATGGTTATAGGTATCATTATCTTTAAATAAAGATGAATTATTGTACGTGGTACCTTGTATACCTGAGGAGTGATTTAACAGCATACGTGGTGTAATGCGTTTGTATCTCTTATCTTTCATTTTGAACTCAGGAATATAGCGTACGACAGGAACATCCAAATCGATTTTACCTTCGTCAACCAATTTCATAACAGCCGCAGCTGTATATACTTTACTGGTTGAACCAATCCCGTATAGGGTATCTTTGGTTAATGGCTGTTTCCCTTCTATATCGTTCTTGCCTGTCTGACCCGATAAAATCAATTTGCCATTATCAATTAACGCATACTGCACGCTAGTCGTCTCATAAGAATTCGTGAGTAGAGCAGCGCTCTCTGCGGCAATCTTCTCCAATTCTTTGCTAGCTACTTCTTGGCTAACTACAATCGGAGTCTTACCGCTAGAAGACGCTAATCCCCCTGTCGGTAGAACCATTGTAAGAGCTAATGTAGAGGCTAATACCCAAAATAGTTTATTTTTCATGTAAGAAATTCCCCCTTAGTAAAGTAATCGCTGTCATCCCTTATTTGTTTAACAAAAAATATGATATAGCTTGTTGCTTGCTGTTTTCTACCATCTTCACCAATGTTAAAAGAGCCACACTGAATTGATAATCGTCTTCAGAACGATTATTTTTACAAGCATCATTCTTTCCTAACAAACGTTAAATACCTCTCTTTAAACATATATGTTGACACTAGAAACCCCCTACATTTCCTTAGAACACGCTTATGACTATTTTAATAGCTGGATTTGACTTAAAATCTTTTTAACCAATTTCATATCCGTAACTATCTTACCTATCAAACAACATAAAAAAACACAACTCCAAGTCATCTTATTGAAATTTTACATTCAACGAAGACTCACTCCCTTCTTGAACTTTCAGTATTATACATTAGATAGTACTATATAATAAACAATACATATCACACAGAACTATACCATATAATTACATTTATTTCAATAAAGTGTACTTATAACAAAATAAACCTATAACGATCAATTATGTCAGCCCCACTTTTCCATACAAAATATCTTTCTCTAGTGGCACCAATTTGTATTTAAGAATTGACTCAAATCGGATAGAATATTCCATGCAACAGTTAAGTATTGTGGCTATTCCAGTAAGAAAAGACCTGACATTATATATCAGGTCTTTTCTTTTCTTATTCTATCCCAACTGCATCATAAGCCTTTGTTACAGCTTGCACTTCTTTAGAGTTTTTACCATATAAATCTTCTGCTGCTAGAAGTGCGGCTTGGCGCATCATTTTAAAATTAGATTTTGCAGTTAAATATTTTGTAAGAGCACGATAGTAAATTTTTTCTGTAGCTTCGCGACCAACACCATTTACTTCCACACCAAAATGCCAGCCACCTTCAGACATTAAATATGCTGCTTTATTATTGATACTACTATTAATATGGACACCGCCATTATCATATGGAGTCGGGTAATAGTGTCTGTAATGATCTGGATAACCCATAGTTGGATCTAATGGGTTTGGAATGGAAGACGGATCACTTAAGGAACGCATCGCATCCCCAGCTATATCCGGTGTATAAATATCTTCACCCGTCTCCCAATCATCCCGGTCTACCATCACACCGAAAATATCCGAAAGTGATTCGTTTAATGCACCAGATTCATCTTGATACTCTAAATTTGCTGTATGCTCTGTTACTGCATGTGTCAACTCGTGGGCGACAACATCTAAGCTCGCCGAAAATGGAATAAACATTTTTCCATCTCCATCACCATACGACATATACACACCGTTCCACCCAGCGTTATTCCAATTTTCCCCTACGTGAACAACAGAACGTAACTTTGCTCCTTTGTTATCATAGGAATTACGATTAAATGTTTTCTTATAATAGTCGTATACTTTTTCTGCATTTACATGTGCATCAACACCTGCTTTATCTTCAAAGAACTTGAACTTACTTTTAATTTCATAACCCGTATATCCTAGTCCATGTGATGTTGAATCATGAAATTGTTTATCCAAATCTCTCGAATCAAACGTATGAACACCATTTCCACGTTTGCCATCAAATAAATGAAAAAACCCTGTTTTTCCATTTTGAACAATTTCAAATGATTGTTTGTTGCCTAAAACACCATATCCAAAACCAGTCATATGATCGACCGCATTATATTTATTAATTACTTTTCCATTTGTTGCATCAATAAAATAATGCCAGTATCCTGGTGCTGGTTTTGAAACAGAAGCTTTTATAACATAGGAAAGATAATATTCCCCATCTTTTTCATATATGTATAAATCTTTCTTAATACCATCATAGTTATCTACTTTTCCCATCTCTTTCTCAATACCAGCTTTCGCAATATTTACAGCCTCTTTTTCTGAAATCTTTGCAGTTGATGGGATATTTTTATTTTCTAAATTCGGGATAACTTGTCCAAAAAATGCTTTCACATTATTATTTTTATCAAGTGCTATTGTTTGATCAGAACCATATACAGGAACACCATTATATTTTTCAATAAGCTTTACATGCGTCGTTTCTGTTTCTGCGTCTTCTTCTTCTCTCACGATTTCAAAATATTCCTCCATATTTCCTGCTAATTTAAACATGTCTTTCTTACTCTTTAAATACTGGAATACACTCTCTTTTTTATCTAACCCTTCTGGTGCTTTCCACTCTTCCCCAATATAAGATGGTGTATGAAATTTTTGACTGTATTGTATTTTTTTCTCCGTTGCATATGTACGAGACGTATCTATTGTCGTGAATCCCCCTAAAACCATAGATAAAGCTAATGTTGAAGATAAAACCTTCTTTTTCAAAAACACCACTCTCCATCCCTATTTTTTACACTTTTATATAATTCTAGCAATAATAGTACACGACCTCCTAACTGACATTTTTTAAAATAAAAACAGAATATTCAGGTTATTTCACCGTGAGTTTCATATGCAAAGTTCATATAACACAGAGCAGGGGCATCTGTAGTTGATAAACATAAAACAGCTATGACATACTATAATCATTATAGATATCAATGAAATTAAAAAAGATGAATCCTGTTGGATACAGAAATCATCTTCTTGATGTTGCCTAACATTTTTATAAAATAGTATGAGATATACCAACACAAGAAGGCCTAGACCCCTTACTTTAGGCCTTCTCCATTTAAATAAAGATTTTATAAATATCGTTATTTCACCATTTAATATTTTTTTGTTAAAATAACATTAATCTTTTTACTTTCACTTTAAAGATGATATTTCAATCTTGGTTCTAGTTTCTTAGGAACTCTTTTTTATTAAGGGAAAATTCCGTCTAAATCTATTCACTAAACTCATGCTTTGGCATACAATATTACTGCCTTTCTAGATAATGGGAGCTCGTCACTTTCTTTATAATTAGGTCTAAGGAGCGTTCTCGATCAGCGCTCTTTTTATTCATTATCAATATCTCTACTTTCATGATTGTTTGATTTTGAATCTAACAAGACTCTTATGTCAGGTGGGGGAATATACTATTTTTGTAATTCTCACATGCCTATACATCTATTGCATAATAAAAGGACAACTATGTATCAGCTGCCCCTACTTCAAAATTTTATGATTATAAATACAATTCCTATCACGTATATCCTCCTTCGTATATACGTACTTTTTCATGTAACGATTTGATATGACCAGTCAATAGACTATTGATTACAGCTACCTCATATCCATTTGTGATTCATTGACTGAAGACATGTGAGCAAATATATCCTGCACCACTTAAAACAAATACTGTCTTTTAGTCATTACCTATCGATTTATACTTTGCAATTCCTTAATAAAGCGATTAAACCCTGCTCTACCCTCTTTATTCATCTTATAAACACCAACATCTTCTAAGACACGTTCAAATTTCTTTGCAACTTCAATTTGAAGAAATCTTTGGATGTTTTCTTCTGTATATCCACCTTGGACTTTTAATTCATCTGCCCATTTTTGATGGATTTCAGGAACGTATTCCCTCTTGTCTAACAAGTATAGCTCAACTTCATGCAGTTCCTTAATCAAACGTGGGGGTAGAATTGCAAGTCCCATGACTTCAATAAGTCCTATATTTTCTTTCTTAATATGCTGTACATCTTGATGTGGATGAAAAATTCCATCAGGATATTCTTCACTCACATTATTATCACGAAGTACAAGATCAATTTCATATTTCTCTCCACGGCGTCGTACAATTGGTGTAATTGTATGATGTTTTGTACCATCTTTTGATTGCGCACGAATTTGTAAGGATTCATCTGAATAGTTCTTCCAACTTTCATGTATATAGGTACTGGCATTAATGAGTTCTTCTTTATTTAGAGAAGAAAGACGAATCACACTCATTGGCCAGTTGACGATACCACAAGAAGTATTTGGATAGGCAGGCAATTCAAATGTTTTAAGAACGTTAGCCTTTGCCATTGGAAAGTTATGGCGTCCGGCTTGATAATGATCATGGCTTAAGATAGACCCTCCTACAATAGGTAAATCCGCATTTGAACCAATGAAGTAGTGTGGCATTGTTTCTACAAAACTAAACAAACGAGAAAATGCCTCACGAGAAATTTTCATTGGACGATGCTTTTTGGATAATACGATGGCGTGTTCGTTAAAGTATGCGTATGGTGAATATTGAAACCCCCACCCTTCTCCATCTAGCTCAATATTAATAATTCGGTGATTGCTTCTACCTGGATGGTTCAAGCGACCGAAATACCCTTCATTTTCAATACAAAGTAAACATTTTGGATAATTACCCTTCGGTGTATTTCTAGCTACCATGATCTCTTTGGGATCTTTCTCTGGCTTGGATAAATTAATAGTAATCTCCAGTTCGCCATATTTTGATTCTGCTATATATTGAATATTTTTTTCAATCGCACGTGTCTTTATATAATCATTTCGTTTACTAAGTTCAAAGAAATAATCCGTTGCTTGTTTAGGACTTTTACGATATGCCCTCTGAAAATTCTCATTAACCTTAGATGGAAGTGGCGTAATCACATCCATTAAAAGCGCTTCAAGCATTTCACAATTAATTTGATTTTTAGAGATTTTTAGATTTTCCATCGCTTTATCTATCAGTGTATTTAACAGCACATGTGGGTCCATTTCGACTACGCTAGTAATCTCCCCCATGTCCGATTCGCCAATCAAACGTAATAGTTGATTGTGCGTATAAATTCGGTCAGTTTCCTCAATGGCTCCATTATTAATTGCAAGAGTAGTAAAATCATAAATTGCTTGGCTTGCTTTCATCTTTTTCACCCCATTCTTCATCTGATTGCTGTAGTTCCACTACCAATGTGTGCTACATAAAAGACAGGCGCATATCCTACAACTTTAAGATATTCATCATAAACGTTGTTTTTAAAAGCATGGACTTTACTTTCTTTTACTAATGCGATGGCGCATCCACCAAATCCAGCCCCAGTCATACGTGCCCCAAGTACACCCTCTTGTTTTTGCGCAGTGGCGACTAATGTATCTAATTCCAACCCAGTAACTTCATAATCATCTCTTAAAGATGCATGAGAAGCATTCAATAGCTTTCCGAATTCTTCTAAATCATTTGCAGTAAGAGCTTCTTTTGCTTTTTTTGTGCGCTCATTTTCATAAACTGCATGCTTGGCGCGTTTAATTAAGGTTTCATCCCCAATAAGACTTTGATTTTCATCAAATTCTGCTTTGCTTAATTCTCCAAGTGTCTTAATTTCTAACTTTGTTTGGAGACATGCGAGTGCTTCTTCACATTCAGCACGGCGTTCATTGTATTTTGAATCTGCTAGTTCTCGGCGCTTATTTGTATTCATAATTACAATAGCATAATCATTCAAAACCACTGGTACCATTTCATACTCTAACGTATTGGTATCTAGGAGAATTGCTTTGTCTTCTTCACCAAATCCAATGGCAAACTGATCCATGATACCAGAGTTCACACCAATAAATTCATTCTCAACTTTTTTACCCATTTTTACTAATTCGAGTCGCGTTACATCTAAGTTGAACAGGTCTTCTAATACTACGCCCACAAGTAATTCAAGTGAAGCACTACTTGAAAGTCCTGCGCCATTTGGAATCGTCCCTTCAACTAATAATTCAAAACCAGAGTCTATTTTATGGCCAGCTTCTTTCAACGTTAAAATTACCCCTTTTACATAATTTGCCCAATTATCATTTCTATCGTAATTTAGTTCATTTACGGTAAAGCCAATCACTCCAAGCTTCTCAAAGTTCGTTGAATAAACTAATACTCTATCATCCTCACGACGCCTAGCCACTCCATAAGTTCCATATGTAATAGAAGCTGGGAATACATACCCACCATTGTAGTCTGTATGTTCACCGATTAAGTTGATACGTCCTGGAGAAAAATATTGAGTTGTTTCTTGATCTCCAAATATCTCAGAAAATTTTAAAGCCAGCTCACGTTTCTTTTCCATAAATATAAACCTCCCTTTTGCATCCGTTTTAAATAAGTTTCGATAGCGGTATCTAATCCTTCTATATATGTTTCATATTTTAAGGGACTATCAAAAATATGCTCTCAAATAATATGAAATTCTGTCGCTGTTTGATAAGTTGAATCCGCCCTAAGAACCATATCCCCAAAATCAGAAAACTGTTCAGCACCTGGACAAACCTGTGTTTCAAAAGTAATTCCTCCATGGTTTGCAAGTTGCTTACCATGCATGAGCGGTGTATTCCCACCAAAATTTGCTGTAAAGATGACGACGCTGGGTTCTTCTGTGGCTACTTCAATAGAAACCACTTCATCTGGGCTAGTGAGTTTCACTGAACTATGTGATAGTTCAGGTTGATTCAAGAAGAAAGGATGATCAATTCCACCCACTAATTCTTTTTGAACAAAATTACTACTGAAGGTTTCTTTGAGTTTAACTGGCTTTCTAAAATCAAATGCAGTCCCTTCTACGGGTAACTTCACACCAATTGGAACACCTTCCGAATCTAGTGGTACAAATCTATCACTATCCACCCATAATGTGTGTTCATTTACGGGTTGCGCTACATCACCAGTTAAGTTGAAGTATACGTGGTTTGTTGGATTGAATAAGGTATCTTTGTCACTTGTCGCTCTAGTTTCCACTTTCCAAACATTGGTGTTAGTCAATGTATAACGTATCTCAATATCAAGGTTCCCCGGAAAGCCATTTTCACCATGTGGGCTCACCATATGAAATATCACTGAGGTCTCATCATTATTCTCGACAACACAATATTGCCACTTTTTACTTTCAAATCCTGGAGTACCGCCATGTAAAGTGTTCCCGTTTTTCTCATCAACTTGTACTTTATAGATTTCCCCGTCAATTTGAAAAGTTCCATTTCGAATTCGTCCAGCTACACGTCCGATTGAGGCACCAATATATAAATCCTTTTCAAGGTATTCCTTTGCTGTATCAAAACCAAGTATAAGCTCACGTAAGCCATTCGATGTCGGTACCTTCAAACTCGTAATACGAGCTCCTAGGTCTGAAACTGTCAATTGCAGGCCGTTCAGATTGGTAATAGTGATACTCGTATAACCAGCACCGAAATCTTTTGTTGTAATGTTCATTTTAGATATCACCTACTCCTTTATTTAGAGTGAGAATGAGCAAGTGCAGCTCTAGAATTGAAATCATCCGCTGCTTTCTTGTCATGATTTAGCCTTGCTTCTAATTCTTTGACAATTTGTACATGCTTTTTCTCTGTCAATGTAATCTTCCATGCGAAAATAATAGCGGAAAAAATCATGAGTACTGCTGGAAGATAAAACGCATAAAGATGGAATGTCGAAACACCATTAGCAGTAATATCTGCTGCTGTAGCATTGCCAGTCATCCCAGAAGCAACAGCTACAAACCCAACGATTCCGTTTGATAAAGCTCCCGCAATTTTATCGAGTAATGGACGAATTGATAATGTCACAGCTTCATTTCGGGTACCATTTTTCCATTGTCCATATTCAACTGAGTCAGTAATAGTCATTAAAGCTGAAAGGAAAATTAGTTGCTGAGGAAAATAGAAGAGCACCAATCCCACAATGACTATCGGTAAACTTGTTCCAGCTAAAGCGAAACATACGTATGCCAGAATCATCATTACAATACCGCCAATATATACAAAACGTCTTGAAATTAACTTCGTGAGTGTTGGGAAAAGCGGAACAGCAATTACACCTAGTACAGCTGCAATTAATCCCACAATCCAGAACTCACCTGAATTTCCTAAAATATATTTGAAGTAGAAGAATAACACAGCAGTAGTTGCAACATTCGCAATGGCATATGCAATATATGATAGTGCTAACCACATCAACTGATCATTTTTCCCAATAGCTTTAAAAATGTCTTTAAAGGTTGCTTTTTCTTGTTGCTGACGAATTACACTTTCATTTTCTTTTGTGCCATACGCTGCAATAATGGCTGTCCCTCCAGAAATAACAGCTGCAATTAAACCGAACCAAAACCAACCAGAGGCGCCTTGAGAATGTTCTCCAGTTATCAAGAAAGTAAAGAAGGTGACGATCGGTACAACTGCGAGCGTAGTCCCATTCGCACCAAGTGATGAACCAAGTCGTGCAAACGTTGCTAATTTTTCTCGTTCCTTGGTTTCAGTGCTTAGCGCTGGAATCATCGACCAAAAAGCAATATCCTTAAATGAATAAAAACTATCGAGTAAGATATAAACAATTGCAAACAAAATGATGAATAACGTAGTATTATGAATTGCAAGACCAAAGAAATTGGTAAATATGCATACAAGAAGAATAGAACTAACTAAGCCACCAACAACTAACCAAGGCTTAAACTTTCCGAATCTCGTTTTTGTATTGTCAATTATTCCTCCAATAATCGGATCGAAAATAATTTCTACCAATCGGATTACTACGATTAAACTTGTAACAATCCCAATCATTCTTCCAGCCGTTGCTTTATCAGCCCCAGTGAACATCGCACTTGTAACAAAGACCATAAAATATGTACTCAAAGTTACATAAAATATGTCATGACCAAATGCACCTAAGGCATAGGAAACACGTTGTTTTGATTTTCTATCCATTTTCATTCCCCTTTTGTGAAATTCTCCACTTAATTTTAATAAATGAGAGAAAGCGTTTTCAGTGTTGTGCATAAAAAAAGACAAATTACATTAATCTTCCTATGATTTTCTTTTTCATGTATAGTTTAACAAGAAAGCGTTTTCTGTTTTATATCATTTTGTGACCTTGATTTAACCTTTTGTTGCATTTCTTTCTTCAAAAGGCATATTGGTCATAGTAATCTCGAAGAAGGGAGAAGCACATGGAACAAGCTGTATTTATAAAAAAAGAACACCATCACTTCTCGAGCGAACTTTATTTTGATTTTTGTGGTTTTTCAAAAACACTACCTTTTCATGCATTTGGTCCTGCTGTACGTAACAGCTACATTATTCATGTCGTGTTGGATGGAAAAGGGAAGTACTATGTAAAAGATAAAAAATATTCATTAAAGAAAGGTGATCTTTTTCTTATTCCTCCAGGAGAGTCTACCTTTTATCGTTCGGACGCAGAGGAACCATGGTTGTATGCATGGCTTTCATTTGGTGGGAAGGTTGCAGAAGAAATTATTAATTTTTCAAATTTAAAAGGTGATAACTACGCTGTTACCTCAACTAATATTCAACAATATTTGGAGATTATCTTGGAGTGTATGAATTGCTCCTACAGTACATTAGAAGATGAATTAAAGTTGAATGAGCTAACCTATCGTTTTTTAAGGTTATTCCTTACAGATGGTGGTTCAATCTCAGCAGGAGTAAAACAAAATTTTTCACGACTCGCAATTGAAGCAATGATATATATTGGAGAGCACTATATAGAGGAGATTACCGTAAGTGATGTAGCCAATCACCTTGCAGTCAATCGTAGCCATCTTTCTCGAGTATTTCAAAATCATTTTGGGATGAGCATGAAGGACTGGATTATAAGAGTGCGTATTAATCACGCAGCGTATTTACTTTCAATGACTAATGAATCGGTAGAAAATATATCTTATCAGGTGGGTTTTCATAGTTTAGCAGCCTTTAGCCGCATATTTAAAAAGGTTACTAAGGAAACACCTACGCACTACCGAAAACGTATGTCGAAAGATGATTTTCAATCCATTTCTTTATCAAGTTTAAAGTTATTACTTGAGAAACAAGAAATCATTTCACGGGCCACCTAGGAAAAATGAAAATAAATTTTTAAAAATCCCAAACCAGCTATGTATTCTGCGAACTGATACTCATTAAATATTCAAGGTATATTTATATTTTCATTTATTTTTTGCTATCATTTAATCTTGCACCAGAAACATTAGTTGCGAACATAAATAAGAGTCAAGGCTATCAAAATAGCTCTTGACTCTTATTTATGTTTTATATGGAAGCCATTACACAATTTACACATCAAAATGTATTTTATAACCTTTACTGTTCAAAATACACTTGAGAACTTTTCCCACTTTTTTCCGAACTATCCATTTCTATTATCCAAGAGTTTGCATCTTCCTTAACAGTTATCTCATCGTCCTTTTCTGCTACCTTGTATCCTATTTTTTTAGGTATTGTAAAGATTACTTTAGCTTGCTCTTTCATTGGATCAGCCATCACTACTTTTAGGCCACTATCTTCATATTTTATTCCAATTGCCCCCCTAGTTCTAGCCTCTACTTCATTCACCTTCCCTATCTCATAAAAATTCCCCATCCATATATCATCATCAGCATCATAAATCACTTGCTGCGTTGGTGTATTAGAAAGTATCGATACATCCATTTCTTTTGCGTAAGTAGATGTCTCTTCTTGATTCTTGCCAGGAAGAATTACATACACATACTCTCCACCTGATGGTGATTTTCCATGAGGTATTGATAGTGTTGCGAACATGTTACTTACTTGATTGCTTGATCCCCCTTTATTTACATCAGACCACTTTCCACTTCGCTCTTTCTTTTCAGCATATATATTTTCAGATTGAGGGAACACATAACCAATATCAGACTGATTGTTTTTTCCTTTAATGTGGGCCCAAGAAGCTCCCTTAAATAGGGTACCTTGATCAAGAACTACTTCTGTACCCTCCACTTCCAGAAGATTTGAACCATCTTTTTCTAATCTTCGATTCTCAACTATTGTCTCTGTATCAGCATTCTCTTTTGAATTGATCCCTGCAGCTATTGCTACAATTTTATCTTTAAGAAAGAACCAAGATTTTTTTGCTTCTAATGAGCTTCCAGTAACATTCTGCATGGTGTAGTACATGCTAGCTGAACCAATCTGTCCATCCGAAACACCACCTGACCACGACTTAGGGTTATTATAATTTTTCCAATCAATTAAATTGCCTAATTTATGGTCTGTTGTTGTGCCTGGAAGTCTTGTCATATCTATAGTTGCCCAATAGTCATTATCGTATTGGCCAATATCATTGTTATACAAATATAACATCCCTGTTCCCATGTAAAATCCCTTCATATTTTCCCCATTCCCATATTCAAAAGAACTGATTTGTTTACCAAATAAACTCAATCCAGCTGCAAAGTCTTTCTTTTGATGGGTCATCTGATTCATCGCGCTTAACATATTATTTGCATCTCTCACACCAAAATCCGGTTTAATTGAACTATCACTCATTAAACGTTGAAATGTTTGTGTTTTATGAATGGATAACCCATTATAATAACTTTCCTGACTGTTATGTTGAAATATAGCTTCTTTTACATAACGGGCATATTTTCCTCGATATGATAAGTCTTGATTTTGTGAACTAATTACAAGTATTTCATATAGAATATTTCTCCCTACAATACTAGAGGTAGAATTTTGTCTAGACATGCCTCGGCCACGCGTCATGTCAAATATTTCACCTTGTTTCATAACTGGTAAGTAGGTAGTTTCAATATACGTATAAAGGTTTTTAATTCCTTGTACATTCGTCAGTCTGTCTGTTCCACTAAACAATTCATGAATATCAGCACTTCTCGCAAGTAACACTTCACCATACCCACCAGTATACGGATTATATGTGTGTTGTATAAATGATCCATCTTTATAAAATCCATCACCATTTTGAACTATTTTATACACATCATTTGTCGCATCTATTCCTAATTGAATTTTATCACTATTATTGTTCAGAACACCTCTCACCATGACTATGAAACTTTTATCTAGTAAATTAGCTCCAGTTTCTTTAATTCCATTTAACCTTTTTGTTGGATCCGGTACAAAACGATCAACTGCCATTATATACTTGCTTAGCTCCACTTCAGTTAAATCATCACACATTAATATCAAAATATTATTGAATGACTGTGGTGTTCCAATCTCCCAATCCCACCAATTTCCATATATATTTTTAATTTCTTCATTATACATTTGATCATTGAAGTATTCTATTGCGTACATAATGTCTTTTTGTAATGTACTTTGTTGATAGTATATCGAATTAGGTGTCTGATAAAGTACCGCCATTTTCTCAATATTTTTCACTGTTTCTGTGATTTGTGCAGAATTCTGCTTCCAGTCTTGCAGATTCTTAAATAAATAAGAATTCTCATTATCTTTGTTTAGATTGCTTAACACATTATCTTGTAAATCCTTTTCTTTATCCCAAACAATGTTTTTTAAAATTTCATCTTCATTAGTAAAAGGTTCACCAACAAGTACCCTTTTCCAATTTGATATCATTTTAGCACTTTCTTCTGTTTCTGCGACTGCATTTAAACTGAAGGACCCCATAACAAAACTTAAAACAAATATACATAATATTATCCTTTTCATGAAACCGTTCTCCTTTATCACTTTAATAATGAATCATCCATTCATTCCGTGCTTAAAGATTTCATTTCAAATAATAACCCTGCAAAAAGTTTGTATATTATGGAAACTAACCCTGCGAATAAGCAAAAACGTAATAATCTACATTAATTTTTTAAACGAATTTACCGAAAGAATTCTCCTTCCCTAAGCGTGTGAAGGCCGATAGCCCAGCGGTAGGTGGGAGATGCATTTCGGTTTGGTATAAACAAAAACTTTTGATACACTAGATATATAAAGTTCTTTGATAACCTGATATAGAAGGCTGCAGGAAGAAAATAGAGTGCGAAAACCAAGCCATTCGGTTCCTGCGTAAAATATCAACCGTATAAAGAGAACTTCCAAGCGTTGGAAATCTTGGGGGTGGAAGGCCCCGAAGTAACGCTCAGGGAGATAAAAGGTTACTTTCGTCGTGGAACTGAGTAGCTCTCACTTCAAGCCTTGCTAAGTGGCGAGTAGTTCACATCTAAATAAATTGGATTTTCTCTTAAATAAAGCACTTCCTCATAATTCCCTTCCGTTTCAAAGACAATCAACTTATTTTCTCCCTTTATTAATAAAGGAGCCGGGATATATAAATAACCCGTTGGACCTACATCCCAATACTTTCCTAAATTAAACCCATTTAAAACAACAAATCCTTTTCCCAACTTACTACAGTCTAAAAATGTATCATTTAATTCTTGTACATTAAATGAGTATTCATAAAAACTAGGTGTATTAGGTGCCCATTGACCGTTGAAATCAATCTCATCAAGATTA
>Ga0209463_1001389_pt1 | contig 14982 bp, 22 predicted proteins | sample AgamicMgSfrz_FD_187169 | JGI IMG/M metagenome (GOLD analysis project Ga0209463, IMG submission 187169) | Agave microbial communities from Guanajuato, Mexico - Mg.Sf.rz (SPAdes) (version 2) | ecosystem: Host-associated > Plants > Phyllosphere > Phylloplane/Leaf | place: Guanajuato, Mexico... | reverse complement strand
ATAACCATATAGAAGATGATGGCTCTATGCACATTCAAACGAAAGCAAAGATAACAGATATGTACTACATTAAAACCGCTGATAATAAAGCGGATGTAACGGTTAAATATGATTATCTTGTAACGGTTGATGGAACAGAACAACAAGAAAAACACACCATGAAATTAAATTTACTATTAGAAGGTGAGAAATGGTTTGTAGAAAATTATGAGTTCCAAATCAATACAGGAATTGAAGGACCGTAGGGAAAGGAATGAGGAGAGCTGGTGAATCAAAATGTATTGCATCATATCGGGTATGAAATATTGCAAGAAACGTTTGTATTGATTCGAAATGTATTTTCCTATTCAAACCAAGATGAATCCAGTGTGACATACGTGCGAGAAATTGCGGATGCCTTGCATAATATCCCGCATTCAATTCAGAAACAACATGATAAATTCCTAGAATTTGAGTTCAAACTGTTAGAAGAAACATTAATGCATATGGACTTTGGAAAGGTTGCCGCGCAAAATATTCCCTATTTTAAAATGTATGCGGCACGTGTACAGCAATTGTTACAGAAGCGCTATAAAGAGGTGTAATCGAGTGGAAATGGGGCGATAAAAAATGATCGTATTGGGAATTGGGCTGTCAGTTTTGCTGATAGCCTTTTTATTTATCCAGGTATATCCGTTCCAGGAACAAAAGTTAGAACAGAGAAAATATGATGAATATGGAATCTGGATCATTATTTGTACAGGGGTATGTCTCTATGTTTCGCATCATTTTTTACAGGAAAACACATGGCAATGGGGATTAAAAATCATAGGTGCAACTTTTTTTACAGGGTTTTCAATTGGATGTGTTGGAAAACAAAGTATTTATGATTTTCAACACAAAAGGTTTCCATTTCAGAAAAAATGACGTTTCAGATTCGTTTGTAATTGATTTTAAAGAAACTGTTAATACATTTGGTATCGAATGAGGTTACGCTCTTTATTCGGTCTTTCAAGTGGCTTAAATGAGTTTTTAGAGGGAAAGGGGTGTAGGAATGCTTTTTTTAAAGGTTATTGCATATATTTTGCTAAGTATAGGAGTTTGTACAGTTGTTTTAGCAGGAATAGCCGCGATTGTAAGGAAACAAATGATAATCGCAAATATAAATCTATTATTGGCCCTGTATTATTTTTGTTCGGGAAGCCTTTTGTATTTGTGCACGTTATGGGAAACACAAGATATTTTCCTACAAGCCTTTTTAATTTTAATTGTGAGTATTACGATCATCCGATTAAGAAAAAGTTGGTATGTACCGCAAATGCGTACTCTTCAAAAATTACAAGAAGAAGCGACAGGTAAGAATGATCTGTGAGGAAATTTAAGAGGAAAAGGAGTGGAGGAATCTTGATACATCAATATGAATTGAACTTTTCAGTGATGTACAGTGGCAAGGTAACAGATTCACAATCTACGATTATTCCAGCACAATCTTTAGAGGAAGCAAGTGAGAAATTACAATCAGAAGTAAAGCGGCGGTTAGGAAAATGTAGTATAAAAGTGAATTCCGCAAGTTTATTTGTTTCAGAGGAAGTTCAATATACAGTCTTACAAAAATGAAAATCAATATCGTGCATAAAAAGGAGGAAATGAATATGATATGTCCAGTATGTGTCAAAAGAGAGGAAAAAGAAGTTGAAATGATCCCGATGTATGACGAACATCCAAATTGGATTCTTTTTTGCAGGAAATGCAATCATCGACATGAAAATGAAGAAGTAAGCCCTCTTCCTTATTGAAAGTAATACATCGAAAAGTCTTGTTTTTACAGCAAGACTTTTTATTATTTTGTGGGTTTGTTTTCATATGAAAATTCCTATTGTAAAAGGTTATATGGAGAGTAATTTTAATAAAGTGGAGCATGAAGCCGCTAATTTGGATAATAAATTAGGTAAAATGGTGCTTTAGTTTATTTAATTGGATACAAATTAGTATACAATGGAGAAACAGAAAGATGAATCATATGTAACTAATGTGAGATTTTTCTATAGATAATTGGTTAAAATGAATGTTATTTTAAAAAGAAGGGGTAATTGCCCTAGCTAATTTCATAATTTTTTAAAAGAGCAAACTGTATAAATCATGCAGTTTGCTCTTTTAGGTTAATTTAAAAAAAGGAAGGGAAATATGCCAAGATGAGAAAAAATTTAACACCAGAAGAGAGAGAAAAAAAGAGAGTATTGAAAGAGGAAAGGGCCAGAGAACAGGCAAAGAAAGAGCTTTTAGCAATGAATAATATCAAGATACATGAAGTTCCAAAGGAAAAAAAGAAAAAGAAAAAAAAGGATGATATCCCTGGACCGAAATTAGATAAAGTTAATAATCCTAATAGGAAAAAGAGATCAAAGGAAGAGAAGCAAGCAATAAAAGAAGCAAAAGAACGACTGAGAAATTTGGAAAAAGAATATTTTCAAATTGGAGCTGTACATGAAAGAAAGCAGAAAACAGCAAGGGGAAGTTCACCTAATATTAAAACCAGAACTACAGCAACGAAGAAACGCTGGAAAGGCTGGGAGAGAAGAGAAAAGCCTTCAGAAGTTGTCAGCTATAATTTAAAAGATATTCAAAATAAGGAGGGGATAGAGGAATGAAGCATACATCATTCGACGAATAAACTTAAAATATTGGAAACTATGCTATAATGTGAAAAGATAACTGTGAGTTAGGGTGGCAGGACTATCCTCTTTTTTTCCATTTGGAAAAGAGGGGGGGTGAACTAGCCATGGAAGTTTTTCTTGAATTTCTAAAAGAAATGATTAAAGCTGTCCTTCGTGAAGTGACAGCTCATGTATTTAAAAAGAAATTTTTAGACAAACGAAAAACCACCCTTTCTTCCAGCCGTCCAAAGCGAAAGAAAAAGGGTGGTTTTCGTAAACGTTAATTGATAGCCACCACCTTGGCGGTAGCAGTTATCTAAAGGAGAGCACATGTTGGTAGCATGTTGCTCTCTTTTTTATTGTATAAGTTATAGACTGCAAATATTCTTCTGTTTGTACTTATATTATAACATTTACAAAAGGATTTGCAATTTCACACATGCTTTTTAATTAGTTGAACTTGAAAAATATCACTATCTGTAATACCAAGCACTTTCATTTCTTCTTTAAACGAGCGCCAGGGTTCAACCCTAATTGATTTTGTGCTTTTATCTCGTAATGTGTATTCCCTTATATAATATGATTTTTGTTTGTTATGTTCTTTCATTGTGAAGCCTCCATTATGATAATAAGAAGGAGAGGAAAGCACTTTGAGTAAGTGTTTTCCTCTTTTGATATGTACCTGTGTGACCTACAGATTGCTCTTCAATAATAATTATATATCCATTCAATAATATTTGGTTTCAAATTTTTCTCTTTAATTGGAGTTACTCTGTTGCTGATCCTAATTAGTATAAAGTTTCTAATGGAATCTAATACTATTAGTAAAATTCGTTGTAGTAGGAGATAAAATATGCAAAATATTGTTTTCAAGTTAATGATTGCATTGTTTGTATTCATGCCAGGTAGCCAGTTTAATGTCGATGCTTATGCTGAAAGTATGGAAGTAGTTAATAAAAGATTTTCTTTGGATGAATTAAAAGGAAAGACTTCTTTTAATTGTTTTATTCCTAAGGAGATAGCTAAAGATTGGAATATAGAATTAAAATATCCAGAGCAAGTACATAAAAATATGGAGAAAGTACAAATACACTTTTTGAATAGAGAAGGAACTCAATTAAAAGTTGCAATTATTGAAAGTGCGGCAACAAGCAATGATGTTCAACCTGGGGAACATGGAGAAAGAGTGAAAATAAACAATATAAATGGTGTGTTTCATCCGTTAACACCAACAAAAAGAATTAAAGACGTACAAGGCGGACAATTAATGTGGGTACAAGATGGAACAATGATTGAGTTATTTAGTTCAAGAATTTCTAAACAAGAATTAATTACAATAGCTCAATCTATGCAGAAATTATAAAAAGAGGGTATGTATGTTTAAAAACATACATACCCTCTTTTTTATTTATAAACCGATCCACCTGGCATTAATAAAGGGTTTTCTCATGAAAAGGCACCCATTCGAGTGTCTTTTACATAAACCATTTTAACTAATAAACAAGCTTCAATTATTTTTTCTATATATTTTGGTAGTGAGTACAATAAAATTCATTTAACTTTAATACAGCATATAGTACTTCTTCTGGATCATTTTTTTCGAGCATTTGTGTTATTGATAAATAATATAATCTAGTATTTAATTGTTTCAATTTCATAGTCATTCTTAAACCTTTCATTTCATCTAACATTAAATGATATCTTTTAACATCGTCAGGATTACTAGGGGTGTGTTGTTTAATAATATGCTCACAATCTAGAATCAACTTTATAAATTCATAATCATTTTCCATGCTGGCCTCCTAGAAATATTTCATTGTAGCCAATTGTTATTTACGTTATTAATCCAATATTGAATTGCTCCACCTTTTCTATATTCTTGCACTATATCTGTCCCATTAAGATATTGAGTTTGGGGGGCTGTTAATCCTTTAAGCATTCTAATACCCTTTGGCACTTGAATTTTATATACCGCATTAAGTGGATTTCCCCATGCTTCTAATACGGCTAATTCATTTCTGGTTTCTTCAATACTTCTAGCTTTATCCCCCCACCAATAACCAAGACCATACTTAGACTCTGGTTCTCCAGATTTACTTCTTCTATATAGTACAAGCGGCTGATTGGTCTCCACAATTTCTATTTTCAACTCTTTAAACGCTAAAACATCTGAATTTGTTCCTTTGAAATCAAAATTTAAAAAACCAAAATGACGTATTATTTCTCTCTTTAATGTCGCACGTTCCATTATGCTTAAATTTAAACTATCTATTCTGTCTAAAGTTAGGTTAACCTCTTTAATTGACCAACTATTAAAATCACTATTCTTAATATAACTAATTTTTTCTTCTACATTAGTATTATCATTAAAAATATTAACAATTTGATCAATGTTATTTAAGCCTGCGGTATTTGTCTCCGCATGTATATTAGCGAAGGGGGACAATAATCCGAATAAAACTAAAAGTAGTGTAATAGAAAGATATTTTTTCATATTATGTAATTGGCTCCTAACAATAAAATATTTTTAGCTTTTAATATACAAAACAAACGGGCTGATGAGCTTAGTAGCTCATCAGCCCGTTTATAAACTGTTCCTATTTAGGTAGTTCACATTTAATTCTTTTTTAGTGATGATTAAGATTTACTAGTTTGACATATACTTAACTTTTTCAAAGAATACTTTTAAACGTACAAACTCCTCTTTATCTCCACGTGTCGAAAAAACATCTTGATCTTCATGGGAAACTGCAATGGCCGGAATTGTTTTAAAAAGGGCAAAAGCTTGTTTTTTTTCTTTTATTTCATTAATTTTATGGAAAGGTATTTGTAATGAAATAGGAAGCTTGCCAAACACTTCACTATAAAATAACAATTGTCGTTCTGTATATGCTAAAATCCCTTGCACAGGAGTAGAATTTCCATTTGGTACACCGACTAATCCAGATATACCATTTTGCATTTCATAATAAGTTGTAATCATACCTTGTACGCTCTCATTGGAAGTCATTTTTTCTTGAAACTCTTTCATTGCGTGTTCTTTTAAACTCATATCAACATCTCCTTGAATTAAAATCTATTTTTGATTTTTTACTAGAAAAGAAATACTAAATATTAATAAAAAAGCTAGCATTGCTAAAAAAGGTATTGTTATAAATTTCAAAAAAACAAAATCAATCGCTGAGCAGTCTTCATATAAATGACAAAAGGCACTCTTTGTTTGCGTCATCTGTATAATGTATTGATATAAAGATATTACTAAGCCTATTCCTGAAAAATACTTGATATATTCATTTGCATTAGAATGTCTTTTAATTAAAGATACAATACAAATTATAAATATAGGGTATAAGCATATCCTTTGATACCAACATAAACTACATGGAACTAAATTCATAATTTCACTTAAAAATAAACTACCTACTGTTCCAATGAACGATACCATTGTCACAAAGAACATATAGTTATTATAACGTATCAATTTCATAATTATCACCCATTTTTCTCCATCTTCTAAATAGAATTACTTATCATTATGATCATTTAAAAATTGGTTTAATTTTTTTTCTGTAATAATTTGATTGCTTAGACGAGCATCCTCTTTTCCATTTTTGTAGTGAATTAACATTGGAGTAGAATCGATATTGTGCTCAACAAAATAGTCTTTATGACTGTTCCTATTCTTAGACATTTCGATACTGTCTATTGTTATGTTTCTCTCTTTTATTACTTTATTCAAAGTTGGTTCTAACTCTTCGCATGCTGGACAACCAGTTCTATAAACATATAAGAAAAACGATTGATTACTATCTAATTTTTCCATATATTTTTCAAAACTCATATCTTTATATTCATGGTTATTATCAATTGCTGAACTATACACATATATACCTATTCCAAATGTCATTAAAATTACAATTAAAGATACAATATATTTTTTCACAGATTTACACCTCTATTAAATTCAGATATTCTTTCTTTTGAAAAATCATATATTTGATCATAATAATCAAACAAGCAGGAATTATGATTAATAGAAATTACGATTATATCCATATTTTTTAGGTTCTTCATAATCTTTAATGCATTCTCTTCGTCTACGTTACTTAGTACTTCGTCCAAAATTAAAACATCTGGTTTTTGTAGAATAGCTCTAGCTAAAGAAAGCCTTTGGGATTGCCCTAAAGAGAAGTTAGACGAATCCTCCATTACTGGGAAATCGTAACCTTTATGTAGCCCATTAATAAAATCGTGAATACAGGCAGCTTTACATGCATTTACAATTTCATCATCACTAAATGCTTTCCCCAAGGTTAAATTTTCTCTTATCGTTCCAGGGATAAAAAAGCGTTTATCATTTATATAGCAAACTTTTTCTCGAAGGGATTTTAGATTTATATCATTTATATCAATATCATTAACATAAATGGTGTTTTTAGATGTTTCTAGGAACCTAATTAAAAGCTTAGCTAACGTACTCTTTCCTGAACCACTTTTCCCTACAAAACTTACTATTTGATTTTCATTAATCTCAAATGAGAAATCTTTAAGTAATGGCTCTTCATTCTTATAATTAAAACTCAAATTATCTACTCTGATATTTTTTATTTTATCTTCTATGATTTGCCCTGTATCCTCGTCTTCTACAAGACTGGACTCTAAAATATCAAAGAATCTATCAGCAGCTATAATTGATTGTTGAATTTGAGGTTGAATACTGGCTATATGTTGTACAGATGTGAAGAAGAATGCTGACAATGATAAAAAAGTAATTAATGCTCCTGTTGTTAATTGTGAAGACATTACCTGTAACGCTCCAACCCATAATACAACCATTGGAAAAATGTACTGAATTATATTTTTTAAATACAGACTATTGTTATTTGTATTTTGAAGCTTTAATACCTTTTTAATATATTCATCGACTTTTGATACACTCATTGCACTGATACTCTTTTCTTTACTCAAAGCCTTTATATTTTCAATACCATTTAACATTTGAATAAAGAATGAATTGACATTGGCATGCCCTTCCATTGCTTTTCTATTTTTATTTGATAAGTTTTCAAAAAATAGATAGCAAATAATTGAATATAATAAAACTGGAATTAAAACTAATGCGAACATTTTTCCACTAACATAAAACATAAGATACCCGCTAATAAATATTAATAAGAAGTCAACTATTGTTGCTATTAGTGTTGTACTAAATGTTTGCGTAATAATTAAAGCATCATTAAACCTAGAAATAAATTCTCCTATTTCTTTATTTTTAATTTGATATACTGGGGTTTTTAATAAATGGTTGAAGTAACGCGTTGTTAATTTTGTTTCTAATTTAATCGACATCTTTATAATTAACCTATCCCTAAAATATTGAAAAGACGCTTGTAAGAACGCAAAGGAAATAAAAATCAAAGCAACAAAGTACAATGCATCCTTTAAATTCTGAGGAATAATCCCATCGAGTAAAATCCCTGTAAAGTAGGAAGTCGCCACGCCAAACACAGTTAATAATAATGACAATATAAATGTGAGAATTAAAAATCCTTTTTCATTTTTTATGAAATTAAATAATTTACTTGAGTATGAATGTTGTTTTACTTTGTTGCCCTGGGTTTCTTTTAATTTGTTTAGCTCGGGCTCGGGAAGTAATAAAACACCTGAAAATTTTTCACTAAATGTTGATAATGCTTCCTTTTTCACTTTTAAATCTAATGGATCACTTATAACTAGATTATTTTTACTTATTTTTTGTATAACGACATAATGGTTTACATCTTCATTATTTAACAAAGCAATACAAGGTAATTTTACGTTTTTTAACACCGTTTCAATATCATTCTTAATTTTGTATACCTTACTTTTAAATCCATAATGAACAAAAGCCTTATAAATATCTAAAATAGAAGTACCATTAAGGTTAGTGTTTAATTCGTATTTTAAGTCATTAAAATTATAAGATTGATTATAATGATGTAATACTGTAGCTACGCAAGCTACTCCACAATCATAGTCATTATGTTGCATCTTGTGTGAGAACTTACCCTTAAACATCTTTTTAATCCCCTAGTCTATTTATTTGGATTTATCAATATCTGATTGTTGTTTTAAAAGGCTTAATATAGATATTTCTTTTTTAATATGATTCTTAATTTCTTCAGTTTTAATATCGTTTACTAAATTTAAAATTTGTTGGTATTCTCCCAACATTAATTTTATTTGGATATGCAATGTCTTAATATGATCATGAGATTCATTAATAAAACTGAAATAATTTTCCTCTATATATTTATTTTCATTTTGATCTAGAATGTTGTCTAAACCTTTCAATTTGTTTTGTAGGGTAGTAAACAAAATCACCGCATTATAATAGTCTATATCTGAACACTTATTTGTTTGTTCATTTAGCAAAGCAGTGTATCGTTTTAAGTTCATAAAATCTTGTGTTTCTAAAGAAATTCTACATAAGTATGAAAGTAAATTTGCAAAATATCTTTTATCCGTCCATGTCTTATATAACTCCATACCCCGCAGTAAACTAGCTTTTATAATCTGTTTATCTTCATTTAGGATATACATAGCCCGTGCATAAAAATATTGCCATTTAGGATTTTTACTGTCTTCATCTATCATTTTTTTTACAAGTTTTAAATTTCTAATTGTTTTCTCAGTCATATTGCATTTTTTCGGATCATAACCATCATGATAAACATGAATTTTAGCCACTATATTTAGAGGGATTTCTTTATTCTCATTTAAAGGTTCTTCATGAACTCTACCAAAGAAACTAATTTTATCCGATATTTTAAACATTTTACGATTATCCACTGAAAAGCTATTATCATGTTCAGTTATATAAGGGCTAACGACACCTTGAATCTTAAGATAGGATACAATTTGTGCAACTCTCTTTATACAATCATTTTCAGTATTTTCTATGTAATTGTCAGCATCGATAAAAAATATCCAATCTGTTGTAGCATATTGAATAGCTTTATTTCTTTGTAAAGAAAAGTCATTTTCCCAGGGCTCTATATAGACTTTAGTATTGGGAAAATATCGATTTATTATATGTATTGTATTATCTCTAGATCCGCTATCTATAACCAAAACCTCATCAAATTTCTTTCTAACGCTTTCTAAACACTTTTTAATGCGTTTCTCTTCATTAAAAGTTATGATTGCACAAGAAACTTTAGGTTGCTTAATTTCGTTATATTCTGTGACCAATTGTTCAATAGTTTCTTGATCTACATTAATATCAAAATCATTATAATCATTACAAATCAAACTTAAGTCAGATAATAATTTAGATTCTTTGTAATATTTATCCAAAAATAAATGTAATTGATTGATATTCATTTAACCATTTCCTATCTGAATATTATTATAAAAGGAAAGAGATTTTGATGTGTTCTCATCAAAATCTCTCACATGCAATATTAGTAGCAGTATTTTTTATATTCTTTACACATTTCATATCCACCGCAGCCAAAACCGCCACCAGGAATGAAGTTTTCACAAGAAACTAACATCCAAGAACATTGTGCTACGCCTGTAGCTCCTTGACCTTCCATTTGTTGCATTTCTTCTACAGTTACTTCTTCCATAAGATCTAAGATTGCTTTTTCCATTTTAAATCTCTCCCTTTTCTAATTTAGATTTTTTTTTACAAATATTGATAACCGCTATAATTTGGATATATAATATACCAGAAACTTTTTAATAGCGTTTACATTTATAGAATAACTCTATAAAAAAGTTGAAACTAGCGTAATTTCCTTATATTTACTTTCGGAAATTACCTATTTTTAAAAAAAATATAAAAAATTTACAGGGTGAGTTTATGGAGAAAATAAAAATTGTCTTAATTGAATCCCACGAAATGTTTGCTACAGGGCTCAAGGAGTTATTATCGAAGGAAAAGATTTTTGATGTATCTATTTACAAAGAAAATTCAAAAGAATTGAATAACTTTATAAAATTTTATAATCCAGATATAGTGCTAATGGAGGAAGAGTATGAATTTCATAACGGATTTACTTTTTTATCCTCAATAACAAAAAGATTTCCCCACATTAAAGTGATTATGTTAGTGGAACAGCTTTTTAATGAGTCGTTGGAACTTGCATATGAATATGGTGCTTATGCATTGTTAGAAACAAAAAATAGTTATTCTTGTCTACTTAATTGTATTAAGCAAGTACAACTTGGCTATAAAATTTTTCCGCATTTAAAAAACTTTGATCGAGAAAAGTTATTAACTTCACAAGAAAAAAGCATTTTACAATTGATGTCTGAGGGTAAAACCAATAAAGATATTAGTAAAGATCTTTTAATTAGCTCCCGAACTGTAGAAAACCATGTATCATCTATATTAAGAAAACTTGATGTTCCTTGTAGAGTTGGGGCGGTAGTTGAAGGGATTAAAAGGGGATTAATATCTATTTAATACATGTTAGTATTACTTTATTTCTTATTTTGAGGTTGAAAGTAATTTGTAATTATTAAACCTACCTATAAAAACTTGTATTGTATGTTCACTGAATATTTCATCTAGTGAATTATTCAAGGGAACGATTTCATATTTATAACATTGTAAAAAGATAAATGTAACAAATTTGGTTTTATAAACACATCACAGATTAAAATAATAATTAAATGTGATGTGTTTATAAATCGATAATATATTTTAATTTACTCAACATGATGTTATATGTTTTGTATGTTTATATAATAATTGTTTTATATGTTTTATATGTTTATATGTTTTAGGAAGCTGAAACCTGTTGATATATAAGGGATTATAGCACTTAAACATAACAAAAATGGTTAAAAAGATAACAAATTTGGTTTTACCTATAACAAAAATGGTTTTAATTATAACAAATTTGGTTGCTTAAACATAACAAAAATGGTTAAAAAGATAACAAATTTGGTTTTACCTATAACAAAAATGGTTTTAATTATAACAAATTTGGTTGCCGATATATAACGAAAACGGTTCTAAAGATAACAAATTTGGTTACTTAATCGTATGAAAAGAGATTTAAAGGTAACAAATTTGGTTATATGCTATATAGTTTTATAAAGATTAAGCTTCATTATCTAAGTACTTTACATAATTATCTTATGTAAAGTACTTAGATATCTTACAGTGGGAAGTCTATTGTAAGTTTTTGAAAAAAATTAACTATAACAAAGTGAATTTGTTTGTTATAGTTAATTTAGCAGTAGAGGTAGGAAAGGAATGACGTATGTAGATATGTCTATAAATCAAGACTTACAAATTAAAGAGAATAATATAGTTTCTAAATCAAATACTTTGATAGAAGCTAATTCACGTTTGAATTTAGTTGAACAAAAGATGTTACTTTGTTTGGCAAGTAATATTGAACCCAATGATAGGGATTTTAAAACATACACATTCCCAATTAAACAATTTCATGATTTACTTGGTTTGAGTGGATCTACTAAATATACAGAGTTAAGTAAGATTACAAAGGAACTATTATCAAAAGTAATTGAAATTCGAGCAGGGGAAGAATTGATACAAGTATCTTGGCTTTCTTCAGCAATTTACAATAGAAATAAAGGTACAATTGATATGCGTTTTGATCCTTTATTAAAGCCATTCTTATTAGAATTAAGTAGCAAGTTTACAAGTTATAGATTGGCTAATGTTGTTAAATTAAAAAGTACATATGCTATACGTATTTATGAACTACTTAAGCAATACGAAGATTTAAAAGAACGTACAATTAGTCTGGAAAATTTAAGGTATTACTTAGATGCAATGGATGTATACCCTAACTATGCAAATTTCAAACAACGTGTGTTGAAGCCATCTCAAAAAGAATTAAACCAAAAAACAGATATTTCTTTTGAATTTGAGGAAATTAAATTAGGTAGAAAAGTACAAAAAATTAGGTTCATTATCCGTGCTCAGAAAAAGAAAGATTCTGATATAGTTCATTTCGAAAAGAAATTAGATAAATTTCAACAGCCAAATACATTCGAACAAAAAATTAAAAGGTTCGAAGAACGCTGTAAGGAAAAAGTGTTTCCTAAGGTGTTTGAGAAATGGGCGGCACATAAAGAAATTGTATTAGAGATAATTGAGGATATACGTTTTCGTTCAGATATTGATTCGCCGATCGGTTATGTAGAATTTATTCTAAATTCCCGCTTAAAAGAACTTTCCGATAAAAAAATATTAACCAACAGTAGTCAAAATGAAGAAGAGTCTAATAATAAGTTACTAGAAATTGATACGATTATAGATTCCGTTATTAGTAAATATTCAACAGCTACAGGGGCTATAGCTACATTTTTAGTTAAAGATACAGCAATTGAGGAGTTAGTGAGAGTAGTTACAATAGAGGAAGCTGAAGCTATTTGGAAAGAAAAAGAAGAGTTTGTTATGGACAAAATTTATGGTCTCATTAAAAGAAATAGGAATAAGAAAAGATACTAGTGTTACATATAAGTTTTTTCATTCCGAAAGAATTTTTTTAGTGTTGAAATTCTCTAAAATTCAATGTATTACATTTTGTATTTTCTCACTTGGTGAAACCAAGAAAAATTTCATCACTTCTGAAAGAACCCGAACTCCAGTGGGTTCTTTTTATCATTTTAGCCAAGAAGAATCTTTCTTCAAGGAGGGTGAAGGGTCACAGCCCAGTGAATAGGTGGGAGATGAATTGGCTTGGCTATCCCTCACTCCTAAACAAAGTGAAAGTGGGGGTATTTTAAAGAGGAAGTACTACATCACTATCAGGTTTAGGATACTCTCTTCACCTACCTTTTAACTTGATACCATTTTATAATTGAGTTCTTCACCAAAATCATTTGTGACCATCCCTCTAACCGATGAATGTTGCAAGTAAGAACGGCCCATTTAATATCTTCTATTCAAATATGATAGAATGAAAATATATCCAAAACGGAGGGGAAACAAATGAACTCAAACACAAAACAGTTTATTTATGATATCCAGCAAAGAAAGAACAATTATATAGAAAATGTATTAATAGCAATACAACATCCTGAAAAAGAGCACTCTGAACAGGTCATTCAAAATATAGTAGAGAAGATGGATATGATGATTAGTTTAGTTACTACTTACATGGCTATTGAATCAGAATCTACAAAAGAATTAAAAGAGCTTCAGAAAGAACTTATTCATGCTCAAGCATATATTCAAAAACGGAAATTTGAAGAAACACAGAGATAAAACCCTGTGTTTTTACTTGGTGGACTATGACATTAATTTTTTATAAATTGGATTATTGTTTTGGCATAATCCATACAATTTGTTGAATGCGTACAATATATGGCGCCGTATCTTCAATGAGCAAATGATCTGGTTTCACATCCTTTAACTTGCCTCTTACATTACCTCTTACAGTTTCAATAACCACATGTTTACCAATTACCGATTGTAATGTCTGATATACGTAGGGATTTGGTACACTTATCATATTTTGTTCACTCAAGTCATTTCCCTCTAAATAACTCATTCTAAAAGACTCCTTTCTAACTTACATTCTTTCTCTTAATATATGATATAAATCTTATCAATATGCTAGAAGGATAATTCATGATAGGAACGAAAATAATATTTTAATAAGGTATGTTTTCTATTCCTAAATTGCTAAAAAATTATTTATATAAGGTAACTTTTACTAGTTAATAGGTGATGATATAAGGATATTTTGAATGTACATCCAGGTTTGTGACTTCACCCATAAAGTTACCGCTAAAGGAAGCATAACTTTGCCGTGGATTAATTATTAACCCATAAAATTGCCGTGAATGTTACAACAAGAAAAATAAAAATACCTATTATCAGCTTGAGCCCACTTAAATATATCACCTATACCAGCTAGTCGATAATTACCGTTTGGATAACGTATCGGTAGCAAAATTCATGCCTACATACAGCCATGATATAAGAATGTTGCACACCAATTCCCTTGGAGTACTTTATATATATTAGGATCAGGCCAATAAAGGATATATATTCGTTTTTGTTCATCGTTTTTGCTAAAGTTTGAGCAAAAATACCTCGTCAACCCTTATTTTACGATAAATAAGAAGAATCCCTTTTGAAAAAAGTTTGATTATTTTCTATCTGTGTTGCTCCACAATTGCACCTTTTAATGGAATAACTAAATATAACTAAAATTATTGAATCCCATCGCAGTGCAAACGCTGTTATGACGATAGCTATATGTGTTTTTAGTTTAAATATCCAGTTTTCTTTAACTTTCTTTTCCTTTTCACTATAAATATCCCTTTAGATAATCTAAAGGGATGTAACTGTATAAATTTTTAAAACGGT
>Ga0209463_1001388_pt1 | contig 14989 bp, 12 predicted proteins | sample AgamicMgSfrz_FD_187169 | JGI IMG/M metagenome (GOLD analysis project Ga0209463, IMG submission 187169) | Agave microbial communities from Guanajuato, Mexico - Mg.Sf.rz (SPAdes) (version 2) | ecosystem: Host-associated > Plants > Phyllosphere > Phylloplane/Leaf | place: Guanajuato, Mexico... | reverse complement strand
CCGTAAAACTATTGATTATTTCTGTCACCTGGCGAAGCGCCCGGGTGATTTTCAGCTAATCGAGCAAAATGATACGGATTTCTCTAGAACTCATTATTTTCCAAAGCTAAAATGGATTAAAGACTACATAGAAAAATTGTACGTACCTGATTACTCTGATTTACTCCGGGTAGCATTTACACATAAATTTCTCCGAGGTAAACTTGCTGATCTTGTAAGTTTATTATCTGGACGTGATTTTTCTACACGTGAATACAGAGAAGTAATTGCCGAAGATTCTTTTAATAAGCTGGAAGAAGGCGTGTTGGAATTTATAAATGAGACAAACTTTAAGCGTTACATCATGATTGTAAAATCTACGGGTATCATCCATAAAAAGATGATTCGATCACAAAACGTGCTCAACTTTGGTTATATTCTTTACCTTTTGCTCAAAGAACGTGGAATAAACAAAGGCGAAATCTCAAAAATTGTACGTCGTTGGCTAGTTCTTTCCATATTAACCAAACGATATTCTGGTTCCCCTGAATCAATGTTTGAATTTGATGCGCGCCGATTTAACAATGCGCAAAACCCAATAGATTACTTACAACACACCGAAAGTGGAGAACTGTCTGATGCGTTTTGGGAAAATATTTTAATTTCACGTCTCAGTACGCCGGTTACAAGCAGTCCATATTTTAACTTATATATAATGGCGCAAGTAAAAAATAACGAAAAAGCATTTCTATCTAAAGAAACCGAAGTACGGCATTTGATAGAAGGACGAGGAGATGTGCATCACATTTTCCCACGCAAGTACCTTCAAAGCAATGGATATGCAAACAAAAATCAGTACAATCAGATTGCCAACTATGCTATTATTCAACAAGAAATTAATATTGCGATCGGTGACAGATCCCCAGACGAATATATGAAGTCTCTCATTGAGCAATGTAAAACTAAAACATTAAAGTATGGAGAAATTGTAGAGCAAGATGAGTTAATGAAAAACTTAAAAGCGAACAGTATTCCGAGGTCTATATTTCATGTGGATGCAACACAATATGAAGACTTTCTTGAAGAGCGTCGAAAACTAATGGCGACCAAAATTAAATGCTATTATCAATCTTTATAAAAGGAAAAGGGGGAAGATTTACCCCTCTTTTTTCCTTTTATAAACACATTATCTGACTTTGCCTCTTGGTATTAAATTTCTAGTAAATTGATATAAATCTCATCTTTATTATTTTCCTCTGGACAAAACGTCAGATCAGACTGGTATTTTAGGTTAAATACTCCGGTATCTTTTTTTCTTACTTTAGGAATACTGGAGATCTCAACTAGCCTAGATGACTTTATTGAAAACTTTTTCTGACATTGTAGAGCATCCTCTTGATAGCCATAAGCTAATAATTTTTTTTCAAATTGTTCAACGCGAGGTAAAACATCGCTGATTTTATTCACAAGTTCACTTGTACTTTTACCTCCTGATAAATCTTCTTCTAGATAAAGAGAATATATGTATCTCCTTGATGGGGAAGAAGCTTCTTGTAATTGTTCATCCGAAAAAGTATGAATATGTCTATTTAAAGACGTTTTAACCTCAATATCAATTCCCTTATTACTAAAATCAAACTTCTTTTTATTAGGACCCTCCCAAACTAATATAGCTTTTTCTGGTGAATTGGTGTTTAAGATAAAAAACAGTTCTCCCCATAGACCTTGCAACTGTTTTTCAGTTAGGGATGGGACAGAAGCTAATAGCTCCTGCCAGTCCATTATATACTCCAATATATCTCTTGGGTGATTCATTAAGTTATTATAGGATCTATCCTTAATTCCTTCTGCTAGGACAGTAAATAAACTGTCAAGAATAGAGTCCAAACACGTTACCACCGCCCAAGAATTTTCTGTCTTACGTCCATTTAAGAAAAAGTTTTCAGGTGAAAAATATTTCAGTGAAATACCTTTGGTAGCTCTCCCAACTTGAAGAAACGATTCTGGCGTGTACCTTAAGAGCAAACAAAGGTTATTTGAATATGTTTTGCCTACAAAGAAGTTATTGATTACATGCTTCATAGTGTATTCATTTTTATCATTGGATGGCTTTAATGAATTAAATATAAGCTTAAAATCGGATGCTTTCATTTTATCTCCCTTATGTTGTGACATTAAACATAAAGGCGTAATTGCCTTCAGGGAAGCGAAATACAGGTATCCAAAATGCTTGATTATCCCATTGTTTCCCGTTTTGTCGGAGCATGAGTAACGTTGGTTTGTTATCAGGGATCGTGTTTAATTCCGTGCTTGTATAAACACTTCTAAGATGGTTAGTTAGTGAGAGATTTCGTTTTCTTTTCACAGAAAGAAAAGCCGTGGTATAGCTTTCTTGCAGTTTCTCTAGTGCTAATAGGATACGTTCCTCCTTCCATAACCCAGGTGAATTTTGATCAGTTCTTGTGTATTTCAGCAACGTTGAAATTAATTTAATTGAAACTTCTGTATATTCATTTCCTGGATAGCTTTCAAGTAGTTTATCAAGTTCTTGAGTAAGGTCTGCTACGTCTATTTTTTTGTATAGGGGCTTATGCGGGAAATAAGCACTCCCTGCAGCAAAAGCTCCAATTTCATTAGGATCCAGCACATTTGATCTAGTTGGTTTAATACCTCCTGATAGCCAAATACTTCTTAATCCTTCATCCCTATGTTTATTGATAACATCTCTTAAATTATTTTCCGAATCATAAATTACACGGAATCTATCTGCTAGGTGTTTGGGTAAAAATACGCGACTGACAGCTAAATCTCGGGAACGATATCCATACATCCGTGCGTGTTGTAAGACTGTGTCCATTTGAGGTTTTTTTGTTTGCCTACCATAATAAGTAACAAGTAACCTTTCTATAGTTACCCCTCTACCAAGCTTTGTCCCTCCTATTAGGATGTTGTATATATTATCATATCTTGGTTCTCCTCTAGATCGATCAGTATTAAGTACTTGAATATCTGTACTGGAAATTACAAATTTTAATTTATTAATAACTTCATCAAAAGAAGGGGTATTACTAGTTCCCATTGATATTTTGTCGTATGCCTTACGAAGTAAGTGCATGATTAGTTCTGTTTCTCTATTTACTTCATCTATACATAAGCTCCTAGCCATTTGATCGGTATAATGCTGTATTACCCTTCTTACGTTTTCATGGTGAATTTTTTTCAAGCTTACATGACATAAGAAAGAAAAATTCGTTCCTTCCGATTTAAGAAGCTGAATGGTTGCTCCAATATAAAACCAACATATAGAGTACTTTAGGCCCTTTGGCAGAACGGGCGCAACTGAAGTAAGTATATCAATTTCGGTATTAGACACCATTGAAAGATATTTACTTTTTTCATCAGCAAAGAATACATCGCCGCCTATATAACCCTCTCCCGGTTCTATCAAGACCGTGAATGTTGGCCGGTATAAACTATTTAATCCCTGTAAGAATAAAGCTTGCGGTGTTGCTGTAACCTGGATATACGTTCTTACACGAAAAATTTTCCTTAACTCGCTAACCAAAGCATTAATTTTACTTGGATCGTCATCTTCTTTGCTGATATTCGTATTTAAACTAGCTTGATCAGCTTCATCATCAAAAATGATCGTCGGTTTTACATAAGCGTTTGTATTAAGAATTGTCTCATTTAGCTTTTTTAGGTTTGTTACGTTTTTAGTCGAGACAAAGACAACTCCATTTAATTGTAGTTTAGTTTTAATACTATCGTGATTATTTTCCCACTCCTCTTTTCCTGCTACCGTAATTCCAGGGAGTGATTGCCTTAGTCTGCTTATTGTTTGTTGATATAGCCAAAGGTTATCTGAAGTTAAAACAATAAAACATTTGTATCCATTATCAGCAGCCATGGCTAGTGACGCAATTAATGAATTAGTTTTTCCACTTTGAATCCGCCCAAACAACAACCCTATACGCTCGCCGGCTGGTTCTCTCCAATCAACTACATTTTCTACAACCTCAGCAGCCTTTTTTAGAAGCTCATCCGAGAGAATACTTTTGCTTTTTAAAAGCATTCTGAAATGAGTTATATGAGTTCCATCTGTAACTATTGTTTTAAACGGGTTAGAAGAGGATTTTTTAACCCTGCCTACGGTTTTCACTTCCCCATTCTCAGAGCGCTCAATAAACTTTTTTCGCTGCTCTTCAATAGTTTTCAGCACTCTTTTATCAAACATTTCCGTAACAATATTCTCTTCATTATTTTTTTGATTTTCCAGAGTTCTATCATTATTCATTATCTATCACCCCTCCATAGACTTTTATTGAAAGCCTTCTTCAATTTTTGATGCGAATCGGATAAACTACGCTTAACTGTACCAACAGCTACATTTAAATGTTCAGCAATTTGTTGGTACTCCATACTGCCTTTATATCGATGTAAAATCATTAAATACTGTTTTCTTGTAAGTGAGTTTTGTACGATTTTCCAAAAGTCCTCGTTTATTAAATGAGTAGTAATTTCCTTAGAAGAATAAATTAAAGGGAATTTTATGACATTCACGTCTTCTTTTAGAATCTCCCTTTTCTTTTGGGGAAGCATATTCAGAGCAATTCTTTTTACAATTGTTTTATACCATGGCCAAAATGGTCGTGAATCATCATATCTATGCCAATTTTCAAGTACCCTTATTATTGAATCCTGAACAATATCCATTGCCAAAAATTCATCTTTTATTATTCTTTTAGCCTCTTTTAATGCTTCCGAGCTATAAGAGCTACAAAGGGATGCTAATTTATTCCATTCTTTTGACTCTTCATCTGGCTTCATACTAACCTCCTTCTTTTACTTAACTACTATATATACAAATAACGGAAACAATTTGTTGTGTGGGATAAAATTTTTTTTAAAAAAAGGTAATTAATCAAGGATTTTCTCTAAGGGGGAACATAAATCCCTCGCCCTAAAGGTGGATGCTGAGGTCAATGTAGGTTATTAATTTATAATATTTCTTCATTATATAGTACTGTCCTGTCTATTTTAAGATAATCAGTTATTTCATATATCTAATAGAATTGCCCAGCATCAATAACAGATTAAATTTTTTCAATTTCAATATCAGTTGGACTAATCCAAGTAACCTTAACTCTATCTCCTAATTGGGCATTTACGTAATTGTACCAATCCCCAATTATTTGTAAGTTGCCATTACCTTGAAATTGCTTAGCATAAATATCTCCAGCTGTACTTGAACCTGATGCCTTAACTGTAACATTTTCCAAAAATCCATCTACTGAATTACAATTAAAGATGTATGTAGCATTAGGGTGATTACTATTATAAATTCCAATCTTTGCGGCCTCTGATCTTGGTATTTGAAGATAACCTTCTCCATAAATAATACCCCTAGTACTTGTATGTCGATGAGATCCCCATTCTAAATGTGCTCTTTTTAAAGTCGTGATAAAATAATCTCCTAATTTCGGCATAAATCCTCCTCCTAATATATTAAACTTTCAAGGTTAGCTTAAATGCGTTTGATGCTACCTCTGAAGCTACCGATTCCATACTCATTCTCACATTTTTTATTTTGTATTTCTAAACTATCTAACTTGATTTAGACTTCCATTTCATTAGCCGGCTTGCAATTTGGGAACAGTTCTTTTTATACTGTTCTCAGCCTTTTCCTTTTGTTCTGTCATTAAGCAATCTTAGTGTTTTAACAAGAGCTCATTGAAGTATGCACCCTAACAATTAGTAAAAACATAACTATAAGAACTCTGATCTTTATTTTTTGATCTCTTTCTTCTCACTCTACCATTCTGATCTAGTTACACCTAAAAATCCCTCCTTTTAACAATATTATATTATAATTAGAATATTTTCAGGTCCTAATACACACTCATTTTAATACATTTCGTGACTATTCCCCTCCATATCAATACTCCCTCTAACGTATACTAAGACTTTATTCATCAAAACAAGTAAAAATATTCAAAATAATTGTATGAATAAGGAATCGTCTGTTATAAAATTAATTTGCTATTAAGTAAGAATTTAATTAGTTGGAGTAAGAGTGAATCACAAGTCTAAGAAAAAATATTTAATAATTGCTTTATTAATAATTTCCTTGGCTATAAGTTCTATGTTTACAAATAGTGGAGTAGTAGCCAGTAGTTCTGGTGAAATGATTGCTAATAATTATGCAAAGAGTCTTAAATTTAAAAGTAAATATGAAGAAGGTTATAATACTTACCCATTTTATATTTGACATTACTGAAATCTATTCTAAATAGAAAACACCGCCCATTCTGAAGAAGGAATTTCTCGTTCTTAAAGTATAAAGACAAAGTAGTTATTACACAGACATAAAAACAATTACTATTAAGGGGATGAAGTTTGAAATGAAAAGTTTTGTAGCCTTTGATTTTGAAACCGCAAACCGAAATCGACACAGTATATGTTCTGTTGGAATGGTTTTTGTAGAAAATGGAGAGATTGTAGATACTCTATACGAATTAATTAACCCAGAAGAAGAGTTTGATTCTTATAATATTGCTATTCATGGTATCAAGCCACAGGATGTAAGTAGCGCTCCCACATTTGCTGAATTTTACCAATCAAATATGGAGAAATTTTCGAACAAGCTTTTTGTAGCCCATTACTTGCCATTTGATGGATATGCACTTCGAGATGCACTAATACGTAGCCACACAGTACCCGTAAGTAAACGCTTACTTTGCTCCTATCAACTAGCTAAAAAACTAATTCCGTCGCAAAGTAGTTACAACTTAAAAATTTTATGTGAAAAATATAATATACCACTTTTGCAACATCATAATGCGTTAGATGACGCAAAAGCTTGTGCATATTTATTTCTTGCATTGACAACTAAGTTTGAAATAAAGGATGAAAATACATTAGTTGACGTAGCTTCTATTGTATCAGGTGAATACTCGCTAAGTGGATACAGGTCTTCTTATATTAAAAGGGGTAAGACTAATTTTAGTGATATTGAAATCAACACAGATGCTGACCAGGCGCATCCGTTTTATGAAAAAAACATTGTATTTACAGGCACTTTAGGAGCATATAAACGAAAAGAGGCAGCAGAATTAGTTGCCGAACGTGGAGGTAACCCCCAAAAAAGCGTTACTAAAGTAACCAATTATATTGTAATGGGTGAGTTTGAAAACACTATGCTAAATGGAAACAAATCCTCTAAGCTTATAAAAGCAGAGACACTTATCAGTAATGGGGCAGAGCTTGAAGTTATTAGTGAAGAAGAGTTTTTAAAAATGCTATAAAAACAAAAAAAAAGGAGGATAAGTGGTTAAATGTTTAAATACTACCACTTAAAATAAATAGATGCTTAATTTAAAATCAAAAAAAGAAGCACTTGAAGAATTAAAGAGAACAAGTAAGACTTACGTAAAAGAAGGAGAGAGAGCCCAGGCTAATTCCGTTAAACTCTTAAATTCACGTCAACTTTCATCTAGATTAATAAAAGAAGTGGAATCTTATATTAATACAATTGCGAATACTCCAAAAGAATACGAATCAAAATTTGCTGAGGTCAAAATCTATCTTGAGAAGTTTAAAGCAATTCTTGATATCAAATACGATGAAAAGAAGGCAAATCAAGTTACTGGGAGTATTGCTGGAACAGGAGTAGCCGTTGGAGCTGGGGTAGCAGCATTTGCCCCATCAGCTGCTATTGCAATAGCTACTACCTTTGGAACAGCATCTACAGGTACGGCTATATCCGCATTATCTGGTGCAGCAGCTACAAATGCAGCATTAGCCTGGCTTGGTGGTGGAGTTGTAGCTGGTGGAGGTGGAGGAATGCTTGCTGGAAATGCACTTCTAGCACTGGCAGGACCAATTGGTTGGACAATTGGTGGAACAGCTCTCGTTGGTAGTGCGTTATATGCTAATAAAAAAAATAAAGATGTTTCAGTCAAAGCACAAAAAGAAACTATTGAATTCCAAAAAAAGGTTGCTGTATTAGTTGCAGCAAATATTGAAATTGTAGAACTTCAAAAACTGACAAAAACTCATAGAGAAGGTCTAATGAATCAATTATGTATATTAAAAGAACATGCTCCGAAAGATTTTAAGCAGTTTACACCTGAACAAAAGTTTGAAATTGGATGCCTTGTTAATAACACGTTATCATTGTCCAAGTTGATTAATAAAAAGGTAGGTAAGTAATTTGGCAAATCCATTCAAAATAGCTGGTGATCAAGTTGTTGGATCAGCAGTTGATTTTTTTAATAATAAGAGAATAAGTGAACTCAACGAAGAGTTGGCCAAAGTTTTAACAAAGGAAAACACTGCTATTAGCCAACAAGATCAAAGATTTTTGGTTGCATTATCCCAAGTTGAAAATATTCATGACTTCTTGAAAACACCAGAAAAAATTCTAGGAAGTAACTTAACTAAACATGGAGAAATCGCTGAGCAAATAGAGGTAAATATACGAAATGCTCGCAATTTAATAGATGGTCATCAGCCCAATGCCAGTTTTGAAGGTATTGGAAGAACAGCTCCTGCAGATTATCTTATTGGCGGAAATGAGGTACAATCCAAATTTATTAATGGTATTAATAATAATTTGGATCACATTCGTGAGCATATGCATAAATACTCTAATTTTGGACGTAACACCTCTTTTTATCATATTCCGAAGGATACTTATGAAACAATTCAACGAATTTTGCAAGGAAATCCGCCATTAGATTTAAATAGCCGTACTACGAACAAAATATTAGAAAAGGTAGCTAAAATTGAAAAAGAATCTGGGAAATCCTTTTCCGATGTAGTAAAGCCCTCATTGTCTAATTATAGTGAAGTGCAAAGAGGAAGTGTAAACGACACATTAAAAAAACATGAAGAAGAGTTAACTGTAAGAAATAATGAAAAAAAAGATGAGATTCATAAGCAAACGGATAAAGAAAGAGAGCAAGTTCAACAAGATGGGAAACCAAACTTACAAGAAGGATTAAAAGCTGGAGTAATAGGTATTACCGTTGGCGGTAGTATAAATATAGCCCTTTTCATTTACAAAAAACACAAAGAAGGAAAAAGTATTTTTCAGTTTAATAATGATGATTGGAAAGACCTTGGTATCAACTTTGCTAAAGGTGGTGCAAAGGGGGGAATTAGTGGCTTTTCAATTTACAGCTTAACAAATTTTACGGATATGAGCGCACCAATGGCAAGCGCGTTTGTTTCAGCCTCTTTTGGTATTGTAAAATTGGCAGCTGATTTTAAGCAAGGAAAGATTGGACTGGATGAACTTGTTGCTCATGGTCAAATAGTTTGTTTAGAATCTGGAATGGTTGCATTAGGAGCGTCGATTGGCCAAACACTAATTCCAATTCCAATTGTGGGTACTTTAATTGGAAGTTTTTCGATTAGTACATTAATAAGTTTAACAAAAAAATATCTAAAAGATCACGAACAGGAAATCTCTGCTAAACTTAATCAAATCTATAATGAAGCGTTAAAAAATATTCAGATTGAGTACCGTAAAATAGTTGAAGAAATCATAGAAGAATACAATCGTTTAGGAACTATCACTCAAATGGCGTTTAACTTTGAATGCAATGCTATCTGCCGTTTCAAACAAAGTAAACAACTAGCTATTTCCTATCAGATTAAAGAAGAGAATATCTTAAAAGACATTGATCAAATTAATAATTATTTTTTAAATTAAGGATATATAATGAGAAAGACTCTTTACATATTTCCAAATAATTTGCCTTTATTTTTGATTATGAATGTATATTTTAAAAAATCCACTGTGTATTACAGTGGATTCTTCGGATAATAATTTTTTATAAGCCCTATATTTTCATAAACAGATCTGTTAATCATTTCGTCCCTTATTTCTTCTATGAGAGCTTGTATTTTTTTTATATTTTCATTTATTTCTTCAAATGTTTTGATTAATTCTTTTCCTTTCCCACCAATATTACCAAATTTTTCGTCCCCATAATCTTTAACATGGTACATTGCATCACCCATTGCCTCTTCCATATTATCACCTTCATCAAGTTCATGGAATTTATCCCATAACATCTCTTCTGATCTTTTTGTTTTAAAATTAGCCAAATCATCTAATTCTTTTACAAAAAATTCTATTAAATTCTTCAAGTAGCCTAAGCACTCAAGTGCTTGTGTTTTATTAAAATCTCCAGGGTACTCTTTTATCAAGTCTTGGACTATATCTTCAAATTCTAAGTGTAATTTACTGAAGTTCTCCCATTTTTCTTTATCAAAATGGGCATGGTTCATATCGAGTACTTCTATCTCAGAGGTAAAAGGTTTATCCCCTACCCATGTAAATATCTCTTCTCTCATATTTCCCAATGATTCTCTCATTAATTTAGCTAGCTGATCCATCAATACACTATATTCTGAAGTAACATACCGTATTGATTCATTTTCAATTTCCCAAAAGACTATATCATTAATCTCTTTAACTGATTCTTTATCATTAACCATAACACCTAGCTCTATATTGCCTTGGCTAGCATCCGAAAAATTTTGAGATCCTATGTACGCCTTATGATCTGTCATAATTAATTTTGCATGGTTATCAAAATTAAAGAATACAGTTAAATCTCCAAATTTCTCTCTTTCTAGAATATTTAATGTATACTTAATTTTATCAGAAGCATTTTTCACAGCAATTTCATCTAATTTCCCTGTCCGTTTATGTATATATTCTTCCCTCCTTGCAGGGATATTTAGAATCAAAGTAATGGGAATAGATTTATTTACTTTCCTAAGTTCTTTTATTAAAATTGAATCTCGCTCATATGTATTAATATTGTAAGTAATAATTTTGATAAATTTTGCCTGCTTAAAATCATCAATTACTGCTTGATATCCATTTTCTCTATAAGACAGAATTACATCTCCTTGAACATTTGAAATAATCTTCTTCATATTTACCTCTCCTTCTTATTTTCTTTCACACAAGTAAAAACAGTAAGCACCAAATTTCAGTTATTTTTTAAATAATACAATATAATTAGTTTAAAGGCTGCTTAATTTTTAAGTAGCCTTTAAACTAATGCAACAGTATGTATTTGTGTTGCATTAAGAAGTTTATAAAGTGAGTAAAATTTCAATCAAATTATTTTGTAATCTATCTTGTTTTTATCTATGTCTTTCATAAGCCTTTTTATTCCTAATGTTTAATTATTTCGAACATTATGGACATAATCTCAAAGATAGGGGATCGATTCGCCCTTCCGCCTCTCCGGCTCTACTTCACAGATAAAGCCTGTATTAACGCGGTAACACTAACGAAGTAGATACTTATTAATAACCGAAGTGGTTATCCCTTAGATACTATGTAGGTACCGCAGTAAGGTTGCTAACTTATTCTTTTATTTATAAAGCTCTTCATCATCATAATAGCTACCTTCATATTCTGGTTTCATATCGTCACCTACAAAGTGATGTGCTTCTTTTATTTCCTCTTCTTCAATATTTAAAATTACTTCAAACCCTACTTCAATTGTAAAAATCTCATTTACTAACATAGTCCATTCATTCCAATCATCATCCAAAACTTCAATATTTAAAAGTCTATGAATGTAATACTCACTTTTAGGTAAAAAATAAGTTACTGTAAGACTAAATTCCTCTGTAAAATATACATATAGATCATCTTTTTTTCCTGACATAGAATCAATATTAAACACTTTTTTCATTTCTACATGAGAAAGTTCCGCCTCATAACTTTCGTCAAATAAATTCATGACTTTTTCCTCAAATTCATCGTCCAACCCTGATTTTGATTGATAAACAACTTTCTTCATCATTTCATTCATTAGTTCTGCTTTGATAATATCACCAGCAATAACTTCTTCATTTTCAATACCCTTAAGGTTTACTATTTTTTCCGTCAGACTTTTGATATCAGATAAGACTTCAATTTTTTCAAGAGGAACAGATAATTCTTCTAAATCTTTTAATAAATCTTCTTGAAGTTGAAGCTTATTATTATTAACAAAATCACCATCACCATTCACAATTATAATATTGTCATATCTCATATGATTATCTTGCAAATAGTGTAACCATAAATTCCATATTAAAGCGTCTCTAAAGCCTCCTACTTCTTTCTTCAATTTACTTTTAAATGGCTTTTCAAGATTAAAAGATTTTTTGTACAAAAAGTCAATATTTCCATCCATTTTATTAAGCACAGATCCATTTAAATCTTTTATTTCTTTTAAAAATAGTTCTCTAAAATCAAGTTTTTCTTAATGAGATATCTCAATATTAATTCCAAATTTCCCTGCGTTCTTTATTACTTTTTCAAGCTCATCTTCTTTTTCTTTTTGTTTATTTTCATAATTTCTAACGACTTCATCGATAGTTACATCTGCAATGGCCAATGTGTTATTTTTAAAAAATACACTTAACCCAACACCTTTTATACTGTGAGCATTTTTTATAATAGCATTAGAGTCAACAAAAACAAGGTAACTCAATCAACTTCCCCCTTCCCCCTATTATATTGAGGGATTTCTCCTATAATTAACACTGGAGTTCCTTAATAAATATGAGAGCATACCTTCATGGCGCTCCCTTATGTACATAAAGTAAAGCATGATACAATTAAACTTTTAGTTTTTCAATTTTGCTTCAAAAGACACCTGATTATTATCAGGTGTCTTCTTTTATATCATAGAACATTATTTCCTAATTGGAGAGGAGTTTTTATTAAATGTTTATTTTTCAATAATCAACTCTCCTTCTATTGCATGAGGTGAATGTTTTGATGTGATTTTATATCTGATTTTTTCTGGTACATCATGAAATACTAATTTAGAAGGAAAATAGATATTTGTATTTTGTTTAAGATATTTTTGATTGTAACCAATGATATCTGATTTTCCCTGTTCAAAATGTTCGTAGTAGAATGTATTCGATAACGCTTGATTATAATTGTTTTTATTATCTTCAATCTTTTCTTTAAATGATAAGTTTCTAAGATGAGAAAGATTCGGCATGATTGAATCTCTAGGATAATCATCATAGTCTTTTATTGAAACAGTCTTTTTGGGACGAAATACCTGTTCAATGAATCTACCGTTAGTAAGATTTTCAATAATGTTGGTTCCTGGTACAGGAAACTGTTCTTTAGTGCATAAGAATCCTTTTTCTATATAAATTTTCACATCGATATCTTCATCGTAATGGGTTCCACAATTAACTAACGTTAAATCAATAAAGTATTTTGATTCTATACTCGAAAAATATGTTTTATATTCAACTAGTTCTTTTATTTTCCAGTATAAATCCTCAAGTAATTCATATTTCTTTTTTTCTTCATCAGTTCCAACACGTTCATCCTGTGTAGATATACCATTAAAGCCCGCATTCAAATTCCTTCTTTTGGACAAATTCCCTAAGTTAAAAAATTCTTCGAAATTTAGTTCAATGGCATTTTCTTGAGCATATTTACAAATAACTTCTTTTTGATACTCCTTAACAACTTCTTCCTCAGCTTTTAGAAAAGGTACAATATCTTTAAGTACATCAGGTTTCAATTTAACCTTAGGTATATCATATTTAACTTCTTGTGCCTTAATAGAGGTTTGTTCTACTTGTTTAGCTATATCGTTAGTTATTTTTTTAGGTAAATTTATTTCGGATATTTCATGAAATATTCCATCAATAGACCCCTTCAGATTGTTTACAATTGATAAGTTCGTAAACTGCCGTTGAATAACTTTAATTTTATCCGATACTTCTCCATTTTCTACGCCCATAACTAAAAGATTACTATTACTTTTAGAATCCACTTTATCTTTACCATCTAATAAAGGTACAAAATGTAAAGAAAGGTGAGTTAAAAACATTTTATTAAAATCTTCTATACTTGAATAAGTAAAATAAATACCGTTACCTTGATACTTCTCACGGAATGCTAAGACTTTATTATATTGATCATGATCTAATTTAGATATATTTGTTGGACAATCACTGAAATAGAGAAATACTTGCTTTCCACTTTTTATAAGTTCTTCTATTTCTTCTTCAGTTCCTGAAGAATATTCATCTGTTGGTGTCCCAAATCTTGTCCAAAAGACAGCTACAGCTACATCACAATCCAAGACAAATTGTTCATTAAGTAAATCTTGTGGGCGCCCCCCTGACTGAGGATAAGAATCCTTAGACCAATGTTTTGTAGAAATAAAAGCGTTATTGGCACTTCCATACATTCTATTAAAATCTTCAACCGATTGTTTAATTATATCTAACTCTTGTTGTACATCTGATGGACATGATATCAATAAGTCATATTGGGTTACGGATCTAGGCATTCCTCATTCTCCCTTATTCTTTATTTCTTATTTAAGAATTTCACAAAAATATATAAACTCTCCCTTAAAAACGTCTTACTTTTAAATAAAGCATATTTCAATTGACCTGATATTTAACAATTCTTGAGAACTACCTAAAATGGATCAACTATATGTAAATAAATTCTTTATTACAGTAAAATAATACCACAAAAAGAACAATTATTGTTATTTTGATTACTGTATAGTTATCCTTTTTTTTTTCAATATACATAGTCTAAAAAGGTACACCTTTTTAGACTATGTAGAATCAAATGACAGAACGTCTATTTATTAAATAAAATAAACCTTTATGAACGTTTAAAAAGTAATTTACCTTTATAGACGATATGTCATATGCAATTTTAGTTAACATAATCACTCTTATCGTTAGTAGTGTGCTAATACAAATAAAAATTATATTTTCATGGAATTAATTGTATAATAAGAATTTAATAGAATAAAATGGAATTAAATTATGTTTGTGTAAGTTATAAATTGTACTTACGAAAGGAGAAAACAAAAAATGTGATATTCACTATATCAGTTCTAAATCCAATTGAATATTGAGATTAAAGGGGAGAACATGATATGGTCAATAAATCATCTTTTCGTTTTCTTTGGATGGGTCAATC
>Ga0209463_1001387_pt1 | contig 14997 bp, 15 predicted proteins | sample AgamicMgSfrz_FD_187169 | JGI IMG/M metagenome (GOLD analysis project Ga0209463, IMG submission 187169) | Agave microbial communities from Guanajuato, Mexico - Mg.Sf.rz (SPAdes) (version 2) | ecosystem: Host-associated > Plants > Phyllosphere > Phylloplane/Leaf | place: Guanajuato, Mexico... | reverse complement strand
GCCCTGTGGCAGGATGATGAGCTGCACCGCAAGCTGGCGCAGTCGCTGCCGGAAAAAGTACGCGCGCGCATCGATTTCGCTCAGGATCCGCTGGCGCAGGATGAGCATTATGATGCGGTTATCTATCACGGCGATGCTGACCAGCTGCGTCTGCTGTGTGAGAAGGTAGCGGCGCGTGCCGGCGCCATTGTTTCGGTGCAGGGCTTTGCCCGTGGCGAAACTAATCTGCTGCTGGAGCGTCTGCTGCTGGAACGTTCGCTCAGCGTCAATACGGCGGCAGCCGGCGGTAACGCCAGTCTGATGACCATTGGTTAATGGTCAGAGTAAACAAGTAGCATAATGCGAACAAGCCGCCCTCAATTAATGAAGGTGGCTGTTCATCAGGTTAAGTCTGATGTATTACCGGCCATCCCCCTTACTTTATTCTCGTCAGCCTTATGTCGCGTGCGCTTTAAAGGTGCAACAGGAATAAACACCGGTTGCGGAAATGGCGGCATTAATCGTAATCGCATATTTTTTATTTAATACAGCAAAAGCGCCCCCCAGCGTAGCGGAACAAGAGGTGCGGCGATAAACGATATTACTTAGGGTAATATCCTGTAGCGTACAGCGGCCAACAATGGGATATAAGGCTTTATAAACCGCCTCTTTAAGAGAAAAAATAATGATTGTTGTTGCGGAGTTCAGCGTATTAAAACTCTCGCTTATACAAGTGATTTCATTTTCCAGGCAGAGTAGAGAGAGGTAGTTTTGCGTATTATCCAACTGAATAAACTCCTCCCTGTCTATGCCAACGGAACAGTAATCGCGCGTGCTGGCGACAGCGGCGACAGCAATCGCTTTACTGTGGCTGAAAGAACCTACATGGCCCGGCGGCCAGATCGGCTGACGGTTGGTAAAGCCGAAGAAGTCCATGCACTCATAAGGTAGCTGTAGCGTATTCAGGCAAAAACAGGCACACAACCTTGAACAATAGTAAGATATTTTCCTGCCCGCGGCAGCTGTCAGCAAGTGAGACGGCAGCGTAATATGATATTCAAGCGCAAGGCGACCAACCAGATGTAAAAAGTTGGCCTCATTCATCATACTCATGGCGTAGCAGCAAAGATATGGAGCGCCGGGACTAATCCGATACGGCAGCCTGGGCATCATCATTACTGGTATCTCTTTTTTTTGCCAGTGAAACCGAGTAGATCCCCCACGGGTCCATGCGCTGTTTTATTTTAATAAAACCGGCCTGACGAATTAACTGATCCAGCTCTTGCTGAGTACGACGTCTCAATACCCATAATTTTCCATCGCGGTTTCTGGTCATTACGCGCGCCATATATTCATGCCTGGGGTGCCAGGGAATACCGGTATAAACCAACAACCCCCCCGGCTCAAGCGCGTTAAAAATACCTTTCAACGAAGCCAACACCATGGCGTTATCATCGAATAACTCATAAAACCCTGATGCTATTGCCAGCGTTCGGTCACGCGGCAAGGTGGTAAGGGCTTCAGGTGAAAAAGCATCTCCTGCTTCATAAGTGATTTTATGAGTTAATTTTTTTTCTCTTATAAGAGAGTTAACATATTCGACGTTATTATTGTCATAATCTCTCATTAAAATATGATCGATACGGTTCACCATACTGTCAGCTAACTCAAAAAGATATCGTCCATGACCGGCGGCAATATCAAGCACATTAATTTTTTTATCCTCATTTTCAAGGGTACGCATTGCCGTTATGGTATGTTGGTGAACCCATTTTTTTCTTATTCTTGCTCCCTGCCACGGTATGCTGTTCAGGTAGGCTCTGTCGATGCGTTTATTCAGCCAACCGTTACCACCTGCCTGATTTTCATAAATATAATCCAGCATTTCCCCAGAATCGAAGCCCCGGTGTAAACCAATTTTAATTCCGGCGGAGAAGTAACCCGCAATACGCAGGATGACTTTATTTAACTGCCAGTAAGTACGCCGTAGAAGGTTCTTTTCCGGCTGCTTTAATTTATTATTCTCTTCCCAGGTATAGCCTGTACTATCTGCCTGAAGTAAAAATGAATAGTCGTAATCTTGCATTCTGATTTTTGCAAGAAAATTCACCATCTCCTGCGCAAACCGAAGGCTTATTTGCGGGTCGTTTTCATTGATAATCACCCGTTTCTTTTTTAAACTCCCCAACCGTTCATAAAATGCGTTGTCTGTAGCGTTCAATTGGCCGGATATGACCAGCAGAAGCGGAGTAAAGATAGCTGGAGAATCAGTTCGATATTTACTGAGACGGTATTCAGCAATCGCTTTTTCTGCCGCAGTCTGTAATCTGTCATTCGTTTCCGCAAGGCATGTTTCCGGGCAGAAAAGGATAAAGCTCTTAATTTGTGGCGCATAGTCATGCACCCACGCAGAAAGCTGAAGCGCCATCGCCTTACAGGCAATAAAGGTGATGGCGTTAAGAAACTCGGGCCTTTGTGAAATCAGTGATTCATAACAGCTATTGATAATATCCGAGGCATAGTTCTCAGTTTCATGCGTCGCATATTTATACAACGAAAGATTTAAAATGTAGACCTCAATCCCTTTATTACATAAATCTTCAATAAGCGGATTGATGAAATTTTTATTATATCCTTCATGAACCAATACAACCATTTCCCCTGATGCGGAAAAGTCTGGTAGATAGTGCTGTATGGCAATAGTTTCACCGCTATCGAGCGTAATATGATAAAGTTCTGCTTTATTGTCCATTATCAGGAATCCATTAATAAATAACTGTCAGGCACTGTTAACAGCACATTGTTTATTCCCATCTCACTGATTACGCATCACCGAATTTAAACCAGGAATGCTAAGTTAGCAGAGCGTTATATCTCCCGACGCTGTTTAATTTCCTCATGAATTTTTTTAAGCAGCAAGGGTTCCCATTCACTATCCCACTTATCGACAAAGTAATCAATTTTGCTTTTTATCCTGGGGTCGCTGGCATTAAAACCAACGGATACCATACGTTTTTTAGAAGGCAGCCGGAAAGCAATTTGCCGGGCAGAAAGTTCTACTCCTAATTCTCTGGCAACAAACAAAGTGGCATTAATAATACGCTGAGAAAGTATATCGCCGTTATTTTGGTAGTTATCGATTTCTTCCGGCGTCCACAGCTTTTCACCATAGATATTTTCGTAGGTTTCTATAGAAACATGGCAATGTTCCATTTCTTCAGCATAGTGGTAACCAAAAAGATAGAGCACACCCGGATTTCCTGAATGTTTAATAATGTGATCTATTTTACTTTTATCAAACAGATTTTCGAAAAATGAAAAGGCCGCCATGCAGACCTCGCTCTCAAATATGGCGATACTTTTTAGGGCCTGACGAAAGTGAGGACTGTCAATAGTCATTCCTTTGGCTGCGTCCTGCTCCAGTCCCGCCATAACAGGTTCAACAAATTCCTTATAGGTTAAATACATAAAATCGTAGACACGGGGATGGTATTTTTCCCTGGCCGGAGGAAGGTAGTTTTTAGTTATGAAGAGGTTAAGCATCTTATGCGCAGCAGCATGCCTGCGTTCCTGCCCAATAAATGTATGGAAGCGATGATCCTCAAATGGTGTGTTTTTGACGAACCTGTCATAATATTTACTTACCGCATCACCATAAAACTCAAAAAATTCCAGTAAATAAGAGGTTCCTAAGCCGACCAGCGAAAATACTGTATCAGGGGACCATTGGTAATTAAACCGCCCGTTAAGATCCATAACCTCAAAGACTTCCTTTGGCACCATTCTGTGTTTCATTATTTTAATTCCTTAGATAGATAAACCACCATCAATAATCAGCGTTTGCCCGGTAATATGTTCGCCGCCAGGCCCAAGTAAAAATGATACCGCGTTGGCAACATCCGCAGGTTTACCAATTTTTTTTAATGCCGTTTGTGCGGTAAGTAATTTACGTTTTTTATCCGTTAGCGAGGTTAACATATCGGTTTCAACAGGGCCCGGCGCAACAATGTTCACCCGAATGTGGAATAGCCCTACCTCTCTGGCTAAACTTCTTGTCAGTCCCGCCACGGCTGATTTAGACGCCGAATATACGCTTTGCCCGGCATTTCCCCGCAGACCAGCAACGGAGCCGATATTAATAATCACCCCTTCATAAGCCGCAATCATGGCGGGTAACAGACTATGGATAGTATAAAATATCGCGTTGATATTGGTGTCAAACACCTCCTGCCACTCACTGACTGTGGTATTTATTAGCAGCTTATCTCTGCTGATACCGGCATTATTGATAAGGCCGAAAGGTGCACCATACTTTTGCAGCAGCTGCTCACAAAGCGCTTTTACCCTGTCATGGTCTCGGACATCACAATGATAGCAGCGACAATAAAAACCTTTGCTATTTATCTCTGCCGCCAGCTGCTCAGCTTTTTCTCTGTTAGTATGATAGGTAAAGATGACGCTATAACCCTCTTCAGCTAAGCGCCTTACAATTTCGGCGCCTATGCCACGGCTTCCGGCCGTCAGAAAAATCCATTTTTTATTCGTCATTACGTTAATCGCTTATTTTGCTTTGCTCAGAGCTTCAAATGCTCGGGTGATACTTCCCATTGTTGACTGATAAAGTAACTTGTTATTCCGATATACTTGATAATTAAGCAGACTATAAACAGAATAGTCCTCTTTCAAAATATCCTGATCTTCATAGTAAAAGGTGAGATTATCCAAATCTGTACAGTCGTAAGATAAGATATGTTCTGTAATCAGGATATCCTGATCTACCTGAAAGGTTACGACTTTGCTCTTATCAGGCTCCTTAGTTATTTTTTGCGCCTTAGCGTAAAAAGGATCGCCATTTTGATATTTAAAACAGATGCTAAAAAGCAGCGCATCCATAATTATCCAACTGTATTTGATGTTGGGATAAAGAGATTTATACAAATTAATTTGTTTCGCAAGAAAATCTTTATCTATTTTTATTTCATGTCTGGCTTTTGCTTCACTGTAATTGATAACGTTATTATTTACCTTACCCTTTATACAACTACCGCCTTCATTTTCAGTTATGTTTACATATTGCCCTCCCCCTCTGTCTGTTAGCTGGTAAGCCAGTTCCCTGTTTCTGTAAACTGGCTGCTTTAATGAAAATTTTATATTACTGGGTGTCGTTATATAATTAGCCAGGGAATCTTTAGCATTTTGTAAAACCAACATTCCCTGAACAATTATGCCATCCAATCCATTTTTCCTGGCAATCTCTTCATCAAAATGTACTTTGTTATAGTCACCGGAAAAGAAAGCCCATTCGCTTATTTGTTCCTGAGAAAAACTAGTCATCATGAATATGCTCTTTTATGACCAGGCAGCTATTCGCACCGCCAAATCCATAGTTTACGTTGATTACATGCTTTAACTTTTGATTATAGAGATGAGCATTCGGGACATAGTTGAGATCGCACTGTGGATCGGGCGTATGGTAGTTGATAGTTGCGGGCACAATTTTATCCTGGATACTTTTTATGCAAAACAAAGTTTCTATCGCCCCAGCCGCTGCAATGAGATGACCGGTATAGGACTTGGTACTTGATATGGGTATATGCCAGGCTGTATCACCAAATACCTGCTTCAACACGTCGGTTTCATTTCTGTCATTCATCGGTGTTGAAGTGCCGTGAGCATTGATGTAGTCAATCTGTTCAGGTTGTAACCCCGCCTGATTTAGCGCCTGGTTGATGGTGGCTATCCTGCCCGTAAGATCGGGCGCAGGTGCGGTGAGATTGACATACGCATCGCTATGATTCCCATAGCCAACAATCTCACCCAGAATGACGGCATTTCTTTGTAGCGCCTGTTCGCGCGATTCGAGACAAACCATTGCCCCACCCTCCGCAAGAATAAATCCGCTCCGATCTTTGCTAAATGGGCAACAGGCTTTATGCGGATCGTCCTGTTCTTTACTCAAGGCGCCAAGAACATCAATCGACCACATAGGAAAGGGATCAAGCGTGCTTTCCGCACCGCCAGCCACCATCATTTTCATTCTGCCGCTCCTGATAATTTCAAAAGCTTCACCAATGGCAATGTTGCCAGTCGCACAGGCTGCGACCGGCGTACTCTGATAACCTTTTAAATTCCAGTTGATCGCAATCGCTGCCGTGGCGATACTCGGCATCGTATGAAAACAGCTTTGGATTGACGGCGTACCTTTTTGAAGGGCAAAATAGTTAGCGGCAGTGTTATCAAAACCGCCCCATCCGGTGCCTGCAATAACACCGCATTCGCTTTCTGAATAATAATCCTGTAGCGAATTGTCCTGGCCGAAAGCCATATCAATAGCCTCCTGCGCAGCGATCAGAGCAAGTTGCGCAAAACGCGGCGTATTTTTTAGTATCCTTTTTGAGAAATTACCGGTTTTCAACGGCTGATTTATTTTGCCAAAAAAACGTGCATTGATATTTTCCGGTAAATCTTCAATTTTGGCATAACCTAACTGCTTATTTAAGACGGCTTGCCAGATAGCTTGTGCGTTTTCACCCAGCGCACAAATAGCCCCATAGCCAGTAATAACAACTCTATTCATGAGCAATACTCTCTGCGCGATCGCCATATTTTTCTTTAAAGAAAAGGAGTAATTCCCCATAGGTACGCGGTTCTGCTTCCGTCAGTAAGTTTAAATCAACGTCAATATTTAGCATTCTTTTAATATTTACCTGAATAGAAAGAAAGTCGAGACTGGCAAGTCCGATATCTTCTATTAACGTATCGCTGGTGAGTTCATCAATATTAAAATCGGTTAACTCATCGATCTGTTCTTTTATGATCCGCTCAAAGCTCATTATTTTTCCTTTATTTTCCGGTTAAGATAGATACTTCACTGCAACAAAAATATTTCCTGCCTGATATATCCTTTTTTTTACTGACAGACAAAAGCAATGTTGCCATGACAGTCATTAAAATTTCACAGCGAGGTTATTAACAACGTTAGCGCTAAAGAACGGACTTACGATGGATAATGGATTAATACTTTCTGACAGCTTTTGATATGATTTTTTTGTTACCGTTCGAACCATTCAGTTCAAAATAATATACGGCAACTTATTGATGCCACAATATAAAGGCTGCTTTTATTTATCCGTCTGTCACCAGGCGCGTTATGGCAAATGCGGTAAAAAAGAGAATAATTTCAAAACATCTTGTACCGCTGACTATATTTTCCCTAAGAACATTCCACTTCCATTAAAACAATGTTCCTGATTCACTATTTTTATAAAAATAAAAAACAATAAATTGCTTAAGAAGAAAAGCATCTTAGCAATATCCAAATTGCCTTAACAATTAAAAAAAACTCAAATATACACTTACATTTACTTTAATATTATAAAGAAAACGAACGCGGAAATATCAAAAAAGAACAAAACCGTCTAATTGTTTATGCCATTCAATTGATTTTTATCAATAAAAAATCGGTTATCGTTCAGGATCCCGGCGGCACAGGGTTAATATCTACATCCAGTGCAACTGTTTTCTCAGAAAACATGGTTTATTAAACGATTATCCTCCGTCAGAATACTCCTTTGCAAAGATGCGTACCCGTTGTAAATATCAACCACATTAATCATTAAAGATTACTTCACCGAAAGTAACATTAATACTGCCGCGTCAGTAATACGGCAGTATCGTTAATAATTTCAGACATCAAACTTCATACGCAGCAGCCGCGGATAGATAAACAGCGATTTGCCCAGTCCCTTGTTCAGCAGTTTCCACACGGCAATCGAACAGAGCGAACAAAGCATAACCATTCCAACCGGGAAACCGACCGCCCACAGCACCGAGAACATGGCCGAGTTGAACAGGTGATGATCGAGTGCGAACAGAATGGCGGTCATACCAAAGTATTCGATGAAGATGCGATGCAGCACGTAGATTTGCAGCGTGTTTTTACCGATCCAGTTCATCCAGCTCATACGGAAATGGGTATTCAGCGCACGGCACAGCGCAATACATCCCAGAATGGTCAGCGTACAGAGAAACAGGTTTTTCTGTAGCCCCAGCAGCAGATGCAGGCCCGCCAGCAGCGCTAATCCCAGCCACGGCAGCAGATTGCTTTTACGCCATTCGCTCAGCTTTATCACCTGCGCACTCCAGAACGCGCCCATGATGAAATAGATAAAGTATTGCGAGAGGCTTTCAGGACCCCAGCCAGGAATGATTTTTTCCACAGCCGCATAATTTAACAGTACCGCTGCAATCACCAACGGCATGCGCTGCTGGCGAAACAGTTTGGCAAACAGGAAAAACAGCCCCAGCGCATAAAGATACCAGGAGCTGCTCATCGCCAGCAGCATTAATGAAACGAACTCCTGCGGCGATTCCGCATAGGAGGAATTAATATTACTGGAAATACGATGATGCGTTATTTCTGAGGAAATACCATAAATAGAGAGCCACTGAATAACGCCCCAGAGAATATAGAGATAAAAAAGGTTGGTTACGCGGCTGGTAAAGACTTTTTTCCAGGGTTTGTCATTAATGGCGCGCGCCGCCAGCATCCCGGAAACAAAAAAGAAGGCGGGCATTCGCAGCGGCGACAGAATAGTATTAAACGCCACCCAGACATGGGCAGGCAACCACCCTGCCGTCAGGTATTTTAAGGTGCCGTCAAAGCCTGGCAATACCACATGATAAAGGACCACCAACAGAATACATCCGCCTTTCAGCGTATTGACCCACTGTATTTCTTCGCTTTTTTTATCGTTCATTGCTGTGTTTCCCGCTAAGTTGACGGAAGTAAAAAGGCAGAATAGCCAGCCTCGATTATTGGCGTCGCGGGAATAAAAACACTGTAGCTTTTATCTTAAAATAAAAAACCGGCCCTGATGCAGGCCATAGCACGCTTAACAATAAGCGATAAAAAACGGGCAGCCAGTTAATCTGGCTGCCCGTTGGCTCACTATATTTAAGAGTATCCTGGCGTTAAACGGGCCAGCTATTGCCTGAGGAACTTTTCCAGAAACTGGCGGGTACGCGCCTGCTGCGGCCTGGCAAACAGTTCCTTCGCTGGCCCCTGCTCCACGATGCGTCCCTGATCCATAAAAATAGCGCGGTCGGCAACGTCGCGAGCAAAGCTCATTTCGTGCGTCACAATGACCATCGTGCGCTTCTCCTGCGCCAGCGAGCGAATGGTATTTAACACCTCGCCCACCAGTTCAGGATCGAGCGCCGACGTCGGCTCATCGAACAGGATCACTTCCGGGCGCATCGCCAGCGCACGCGCAATGGCAACGCGCTGTTGCTGTCCACCGGAAAGACGACGCGGATAGCTATCCTCTTTCCCCTGCAGCCCGACTTTTTCCAGCAGCGCACGTGCGCGAACAATGGCTTCCGCTTTCGGTTCGCCCTTAACAATGACCGGCCCTTCAATAATATTTTCCAGCACCGAGCGATGAGGGAACAGATTAAAGCTCTGGAACACAAAGCCCACCTGCTGTCGCAGTTGACGCACGCGCTCTTTCTGTTTGCTGACCGGCTGCGCCGCATTAATTTCAATGCCGCCCACTTTAATGGTGCCGCTATTGGGCACCTCCAGCAGGTTAATGCTGCGCAACAGCGTGGTTTTCCCGGAGCCGCTTGGCCCGATAATCGCCACCACTTCGCCGGATGCGACTTCCAGATCGATGCCGTGCAGCACCGTCTGGCCATTGAACTGTTTTACCAGTTTGCTGACTTCAATGGCGCTCATTTCGCCTCCCGATCCTGACGGTTAACATAATCCTCCAGACGGTTTTGCAGCGCCGATAACAGCGTCGCCATCACCCAGTAAATGAGCGATGCCGCCAGATACATCGTGAAAACCTCCAGCGTACGCGAGGTGATCAACTGTGCCTGGCGGAACAGCTCCGGCACCTGAATGGTGGCGGCCAGCGAGGTATCTTTTACCAGGCTGATAAAGCTGTTGCCCAGCGGCGGTAACGCGGTGCGCGCCGCCTGCGGCAGCACCACGCGACGCAGCGTTTGCCAGCGCGTCATACCGATACTGGCTGCCGCTTCCCACTGGCCGCGTTCGATGGCGGCGATGGCGCCGCGCAGCGACTCGGAAGCATAGGCGGCAGTATTCAGCGACAGGCCAATCATCGCCGACGGGATCGGATCGAGTTCGATGCCAAACTGCGGCAGGCCGTAGTAGATCATAAACAGCTGGGCAATCAGCGGCGTGCCGCGAAAGATCGAGACATAAAAGCGCGCCAGCCAGTTAATCGGCCAGAAGGAGGAGAGGCGCATCAGCGCCAGGAGAAAGCCCAACACCAGACCGAAGAACATCCCGCCGATGCTGAGCTGCAGCGTAAAGAGCGCGCCCTTCAATAAAAAAGGTGCTGAATCCAGCACCAGTTGGATACTTTCCTGCATTATTTAGTGACGTCCGCGCCAAACCATTTTTGAGAAATCTTATTCAGCGAGCCATCTTTCTGCATCTCGCCAATCGCCTGGTTAATGGCGTTAAGCAGATCTGCGTTATCTTTACGCAGCGCGACGCCCGCTTCCTGACGGGAGAACGCCGGGCCCGCAACCGCCATGGTATTGCCGGTCTTTTTCACCAAATCAAGGGCGGCCAGACGATCAACCAGGATCGCATCCAGACGACCAGAGCGCAGATCCTGATATTTCGTCGGATCGTCATCATAGGTACGAATATCAACGCCTTTCACGTTTTCACGCAGCCACTGCTCATAGTTGGTGCCGAGACCGACGCCCACTTTCTTGTTAGCCAGATCCTGCGGGCTCTTAATGCTGCTCTCTTTATCTTTACGGGTCAGCGCCTGGATGCCGGAAACGGTATAGGGCACGGAGAAGTCATATTTCTTTTTACGTTCGTCGGAGATGGTAACCTGGTTAATCACTACGTCGATACGTCTGGAATCAAGCGATGCCAGCATGCCGTCCCATTTGGTCGGTTTCAGGCTCGCTTTAACGCCCAGGTGTTCAGCCAGCGCCTGCGCGAACTCCACTTCAAAACCGGTCAGCTTGCCGCTTTCATCCTGGAAGCTGAACGGCGGATAGGTACCTTCCAGACCCACCAGCAGCGTGCCGCGTTTTTTAACCTTGTTCAGCAGGTTTTCCGCCGCGAACGTTTTTACGTTGACGCCAGCAACCAGCGCCACTGCCATCACGCCCAGCACCAGCTGACGACGTACCTGAGAGAAAACCATATTCACCTCATTTATTGTTGGATTGTGTGTAAAACGCTTTCGTTAAAAGCAAAGATTATTAAACAGAATGATTGTATACCCTAAATAATTCAAGCTGCATCGCGGCGGCAACCGATTGAATCCCGATGGGCTTACATAAGTAAGTGATTCGGGTAAAAGAGAATAGCCAACAGAGATGCAGCCTGAAGTATGACGGGTATAAACCTTTTTCATTTTTCAGGATTAGACAGAAGGATAATAAGCAAATAACGCCGGTGAACCGCCGGTATGGACAAACAACAGCGGCCCTTCGCGCCGGAAACGCTGCTGGCTAATGCCGTCGATTAATCCCGCCATCGCTTTGCCGGTATAGACCGGATCGAGGAAAATACCTTCCAGCCGCGCCAGAAGCTTCACCGCTTCCATGCCCTCTTCGCTCGGCGTGCCGTAGCGCGGCGCAAAGTAATCATCCCAAAGCGTGATCGCTGCCTGGCTGCGGATTGTCAGCAATCCGGCTACCTCCTGCTGCAGGCGCGTCACCAGCGGCAGCTGATCGGCGATCTTACGTGACACTGTCACACCAACCAGTTCGGTATCTGGCAACAGCGCCTCCAGACCGACGGCGAGTCCGGCATGGGTACCCGCGCTGCCGGAAGCGACCACCACCGCAGCGAAATCCACCACGCCTTCGCTCTGATGGGCGATCTCCTGCGCGCACTCCACGTAGCCCAGCGCGCCCAGCGCGTTGGAACCGCCGACCGGCACCACATAAGGACGAAAGCCCTGCGCTTCCAGGCGAGTGCTCACCTCTTCCAGCTGCCGGGCGGGCGCGTGCAGCGCATCCACCAGTTCGACTTCGCAATCCATCAGATCGAGCAGCAAACGGTTCCCGTTGCCGAGATAGTTTTCCGCCCGGGTGCCAATGGGATTTTCCAGCAGCGCGTAACATTTCAGTCCCAGCTTCGCCGCCACCGCGGCGGTTTGCCGCACATGGTTCGACTGAATCGCACCGGCGGTTACCAGCACATCCGCACCTTCGCGCAGCGCGTCCGCCGCCAGAAACTCCAGCTTGCGCAGCTTATTGCCGCCGAGCGCCAGCGGCGTAATGTCATCACGCTTGATAAAAATATCGCGGCCAAGGTAGTCAGAGAGACGCGGCAGATGTTCCAGCGGCGTCGGCGCGCCAACCAGTTCAAGACGAGGAAATTGGATCAGATTAGACAGGGACAAAGCAGCCTCCACCAGCACGGATTAATGGCTACAGTGTTGCAGAAGTTTTAACAGGGATCTATGAACAGTTTGTGTGATAAGACGCAGGCGCGTCCGGCTGCGGCAAAAAACAGCGCGGCACGGATGAAAATTCACCCGCGCCCCAGGCTTAATTACGCTGCCAGCCTAAAAACTGATCGTATTTGCGCAGCGCGATACGGTAATTATTATTGCCGGCGTCCGGCAAATCCTTTTCCAGGCACTCGTGCCAGCTGTTACCGCGTAATTTCTCCGCCGGATAATTTTTCGCTGACAGCATATCGTCCAGACGACGCAGGCGAACCACATACTCACGTATCGTGCTGTGACTCATTTCGGTCTGCTCAAACAGATATTGTTTGAACGCCATAATGTCAAAATAATTGGGGTGGGTATTGCAATAAATATCGCTGCAAAACCGGCACAGGGCGGTCAGTTCATTTTGTAATTTAAGCCAGACCTGATCGTCGATCGGCTGGTCCATCCGGGATATGGCTTCTTTATTGATGATCTGACCGCGAAAAACTAACGCCATCCTGTCGAGTACTTTTCCGCAGTGTGAACAATTACTTTGGCTGTGTTTGAAGTCTTTAAGATAACGGCTTAATGGCCTCGTTTTTAGTTTGGTTCCCATTGAGGAGACCCCCGGTTATATGTCTCGAAAGCGAGAGCTGACGCCGTCAGCGCGCTCCCGTTAACCGGGCGCGCAGGCGTTTGATCGCCTGACTGTGCAGCTGGCTGACGCGGGATTCCCCCACCTCCAACACCGCGCCAATCTCTTTCAGATTCAGCTCTTCCTGGTAATACAGTGTCAGCACCATTTTTTCGCGTTCGGGCAGCGCCTCGATCGCTTCAATGACACGTTCACGCAGATTCCCTTCCATCAGCTGGTGGAGCGGATTGGCCTCTTCATGCCCTTCCGTCACCAGTTCCGCACTATCGCCATGCTCTTCGCGATACTCGTCATAGGAGAAAAGCTGGCTGTTATTGGTATCGAGTAGAATCTGCCGATACTCTTCCAGCGAGACATTGAGCTGCTTAGCGACTTCCTGCTCGGATGCGGCGCGCCCCAGCGTCTGTTCACACTGATGCATCGCCGACGCCACTTCACGTGCGTTGCGTCGCACGCTGCGTGGCGCCCAGTCACGGCTGCGTAGCTCATCCAGCATCGCCCCACGAATGCGCTGTACGGCGTAAGTGGTAAAGGCGGTGCCCTGTAGCGCGTCATAGCGCTCCACGGCATTTAACAGCCCAATACCTCCGGCCTGCAACAAATCGTCCAGCTCAACACTTGCGGGCAGCCGTACCTGTAGGCGTAACGCCTCATGGCGAACCAGTGGTACATATCGCTGCCACAGCGAATGTTTGTCCATCACGCCATCGGCGGTATAGAGATCGTTCACTTTGACTACCCTGCGTTAGTTACGTTATCGGCATGATTATCCGATTCTGTAGGGCGATCGATTGGCGGAATAGGGATAAAAAAGGCGGGTTATTTTGAAAATGTGTGTGACCACTACCGGCGCGATGCCGATAAGATCACACTTTAATTAAGCAGGACGCCCCGTTTTCTTCAAACGCTCGCGCGTGGCGACCGGCACCTGTTGCCAAAGCGCACAGGCTTTGCCATCGATCTCCTGATAGAAGGCGTGCAGCTCATCATCCACCGACAGCAGCTGGCGAAAATGCACCGTTCCCTGCTCGCCGTCGATAAACAGCAGGCCGCTGAGAAACAGCCGCTGCAGGTCGCTGCGTAAAAACAGGCCGTTATCGACGCTGTTATCCGCCAGCAAGCCTTCCTCATTTTCGCGCGCGTCAATATGGCAGGCTTCCACCCATGGCGCCGCGATATTGTCCTGTAACGTGGTGCCGGTAATGACGCAGCCACCATAGCGCGCCCTGACCGCCGCGCTGAACTCCGCCTGGCTGGCGCGCTGCAGCAATCTGGCCCGGACGCGCCGCCCCACCTGCTGTCCGGCGATAACGGCGGCGGGCGCAGGCAGCAGCGGCGTTTCCAGCACTACAATAAACTGCAGGGTACGCGCCTCTTTAAAGCAGGGCATGGCGGCGGCGTCGAACAGCTGCCAGAAATCATCCTCGCCCTGTTGCCGCATCAGCGTCAGCCGATAGCCGCGGCTGGCCAGCAAATTTTGCGCCGCCGCGCCGTGCGGATCGAGCATCGCATATACCCGGCTTTCCCCCATCACTTTCCACAGCGCTTTCGCCGCATCGTTGCGTCGTAAATAAAGAAAGCGCTGGCCGTGCTGCATATAGTGTTCGAAACGACGCAAATAGTTTTTGCGCTCGTTATCGTCGGAAACAAAAAGCAGATCTTCCAGCGGGCTGTTTTCCGCCTGATGAGCAAACACCGCCCGAATCACCAGCTGGCGCGGGCTGGTTGAAGGACTCAGCAAGCCGCGCAAGGTCAGCGCCTTTTCCGCCGGATATTTCAGTCCATAGCGCCGACCGATCTCTTCAAAGGTCAACAGTTCGCCAGGTAACAAGTCATAATTGAAGCGCATAAACACTCCACAAAAAAAGCAAAAGGAAATAACCGGCGTAAGGCGCTGGTTTGCAATTGTTATCG
>Ga0209463_1001386_pt1 | contig 14999 bp, 15 predicted proteins | sample AgamicMgSfrz_FD_187169 | JGI IMG/M metagenome (GOLD analysis project Ga0209463, IMG submission 187169) | Agave microbial communities from Guanajuato, Mexico - Mg.Sf.rz (SPAdes) (version 2) | ecosystem: Host-associated > Plants > Phyllosphere > Phylloplane/Leaf | place: Guanajuato, Mexico... | reverse complement strand
CGAAGACATTATCCCTTTATGAAGTTATAAAACTGTCCGAAATAATGCCGTATTTCTTCTTTATTAAAAGTCATTTAAGAAGAATTAGTTAACATAAAATATGTTCCAAGTAGCAAAAAACGCAAACTTGTTTAATAACAAAAAATTGTAATTTTCATCCATGAAAAACGAGCATAATCCTCATCTCCATCAATTACCTATTATCTCCATAAAAAGTGAATACAACCAGGTAGTTCGCAAAGTGAACGTCCATAAAAGTGTACTTTTGCGAACATAATAAAAATTCCATTGGCGAACGGTTTTAAAGTCTAATATGTAAAAGATAAAACACTTTATTAAAATAAGTTATATTAATTACCTATATTGTAGAAAAAGATCATATTTGTCGTCACCAAGAGTAAATAGAAAAACTATTATTTTTATAAGATAGTTTATACATTTACGTCTATATATAAAATTAATTTACTCTTTACCTTTAATGAAGATTACGTCAATAAAAGTTTTCCAAAGCTGAATAATTATAAATTTTCTTTTGAGTTATTATGAATATAAAAATTTCTTTGGAGGTAAAGAGAAAATATATCGATATATATTAAAAGGTAAAAATGTTTATTTGTTGTCGCTAAGTATAGATAATAAAACATTAATCTTTATGATTTAATTTTTATCTTTTTTCAGCTAATTGAAGACATATGAAAAATATCTAAAAAGAATATAGGAGCGTAATTACGCATATTACATATTATTCTATGTCTCACTTCATCTATCAACCTTGCATAAAAAAAGTGCAAAAGGGAATACTGTTTGCAAAAGAGAAAAGATAAAGGTGTTGACGCTTTATGGAAAATAATGTACTTAACGGAATGGATCGAGTTGATCCAAGTTTACGTGATGAAATGTTAGCTGAATTGTTTTTGAATCAAGTTTTGAATGACTTCAAAAGAAGTAAGATCCTCGAGAAAGTTGATCAGTCCTTAAAGAATGAAGATAAAGAAGCTTTTTTACGTTTAACAGAAGAACTTAAATCTGTATCTCAATAAAAATAACATAATATGGAATAAACTCATTGAAAAAAAGCCTTGTTGTATAAAGACTAAGGCTTCTTTTTATTTTACATTTTAATATATCTCTTTATAACTAATTAAATCGTAGAACTATTAATCAATATGTTTTTTCTCTAATGATGCACGCTCTTAACTACAAGAAGCTTTTATTCCTTTTTTATGTTATTAGAAACCATACTTCCACCTGTGCCCCATACAATGTGTGTACCTTTATTTATTTTTCAGTGAGGTTGTGATTGTTTAAATAATCTAATCCCTGTTTTTGTTCTATTTAAATAAGTAACAAGAATTATTTCTTTCCTTTGCCTCTATCTCGTACAGTCTGCACCATTGCCAATAAAACAATAACTGCTATAATAATTCCAAATCCGATTTCAATCCCCTCCTATTCAGGACGGTTACTTGGTTCTACTACTGTTCTAAATGAACCAAATGCTTGTTGACTCTCATAATTATCCTTACTTACTTGGTAAGGGTAAGGAAATGCTATTAGTTGGAAGTTGCTGTCTTTTTTTGCATGAGGTAATTTGAAATCAAAAAGCTGACGTTCCGATGCTGCAACTGTAGTATATAGTACTTTTTCACTCTCAGTAACATCTGTTTGCTTCCAATCTTTGAAAGCGATAATAGCATACCTTAAAGGTTTTTCTGTATCATTGCCTACAGAGAAAGAAAGAGCTTTTCCTTCTTTTTCAGCTATTACAGATTTCAACTTTTGTTTATCACTTGTTATAAATAAGTTCTCGTTTAATCCATCTTTTATCATATCATCGGGTTTTGTTTCTTTTAGATTGGTTGATTTGTTATTATGATCAAGTGGATAACGCATACTTAGTACTTCCCCTAATATTGCAGCTTTATTAGGATCCATTTCCTTTAACTTATAGTTAGGTTTTTTTGTTAATAAAAATGTCAGCTCTTGTGCATTTGGGTTTACAGGCACTTTAACACCTATATTTTTAGATGTATTTGGGTTCATAGTGAAAAGATATTTTTTGGTTGCTTCTTTTTTATTTTCAAGGTTAAAAGATTTCTGCTTAAAGTCTTCTAGCACAATTAAAGCATATTCTCTTCGCTCATTCAAATTGTGATCTATAGAGACATTTACATTTACTACATTGTTTTCAGCAGTCAGTTTGCTTCCATTATCGATATACTTTCCTTCTGCATTGTATAATCCATACGCAATAGTATCTGTATTGACTTCTGGTTCCTTACTAATTGCATCTTGATTCTCAGAACTACTGTTATTAACATTTTTTTCTACACTTGTGTTCGATTTATCTCCACTTAAAAAATTATGTAAAATGGCGTAAAGTATAACTGCAAATGCTATTACTATAATAATCGTTATAGTATACTTCTTCATTGGAATACCTCTCATTCAATATAAATAAAAAAGATATGCACTGGCATACCTTTTTTATTTGCATTTTTACCACTTAGCTTTAGTTTCTTTTACAACGTCTTTTTTTCCTTTATGCTTATAAGTATGGTTGCCTACAGCCCAATCATTTCCGTAATATAACGTTCCATTATTAGTTTTTACCCCAACATAACTAGAGTTTTTCTCAGATTTACTGTTTGAGTGGATAACCGTACCATCACTATCAAAAGTTCTACATTTAACATATATGTAACTTGCTAGTGATGAAGATTTAGAACTTGCAGTAGCATAAGCTGCACTCCATTTGACATGCGTTGTTACAGTAGAAGTCGTCATTACTTTTTTACTCTTAGCTGAAGCTTGATAATCCCCTGTTCCATCTGACACTGCAGAAGCTGTCTCTACATCTGCATGAATTGTTTTTGCGCCATCTGCTAGAGCCTGACTTTCTACAGTCATTTGCGAGCCTGCAGAAGCAGTTGTTTCAGCGTTTGCTCCTGAACTAAAACATAAAATGGATACTCCTGCAACTGCTGCGATTAAAGATTTTTTTACTTTCATTCTCAATTCCCCCTTTAATTTACATTGCAATATTATAGTAACATCTATTAATCTATTTTCAACCATTTTTTATCATTTTTTTACATTTTTAGATTATTATTCATAACAATCGCTATATTTTTGTACAAAAATATAGCAGAAAAAGTTACTGGGCTCATCAGTAGCTTTTTCTGCTTCTTAAATTATTTTAGTTACCATAAAACGTATTATCGGAAATAAAAGAGCGTAAGTTTATCAAAAAACTTACGCTCTTTTTACTTACAATTTATCAACTAGAGAAACTAAGTTTAGAATAGACTGTGCCTCTTTCTCTTCTTGATATGGCTCAAAATTTATTTCACCAAGTTTTACACCTACATCATATTCACCAATTAAACTATCAAGCATAATAAACGTTGCAGCAATAAACTGATCATTTTCTTCGCTATATCCTTTAATGTAAATAACAATATCTAAACAATCCATTTGTTTATCTTCTCTATACGTAAAGAAGATATCTTCTGTATTTAAAACAATATCTTCAAAATAAATTTCTTGTTCACTATCCTGTCTTTGTCTAAACGCTACAACGTTAAATTTCTCGAGGCTGGGAGCTTCCTCTACCAGCTTTATGACAGCAGGAAACGCTGAAACCATTCCTTCTGCACTGATAATAAATTCTCTTTTTCCTTGGTTCATTTCTATACTGAATTCAAAAGTTAAATCTTTATGATACTTGGATAATTGTAAGCCCAATTTGTTAAATAAAAGATCATAGTTCTTTTCGTCTAATTGAAAATAATCTTCGCTATTTTTTTCAAACCAAGACCAGAATTCTTTTTCAGTGATTTTTTTCTTAAATAAATTCTTTAACATAAGACCTCCAGGAGTTCTATATACATTTTTAATTCAAGTATATATCAAACGCTTCACAAGAATATATGTATATTTCATATAAAGTTAGTTACCATAATCAAAATTATAGATATCAAAAAAACTTATCTACAAATAGATAAATTTTTTCTTATTTTCCAACTGAATTGTTATCTTTTTTAAAATTAAATGAGAACATGATACTCATAAATACATAGTAAACAGCAATAATAGCCATAGAACTAACAATGTTTTCTTTCATGTCCTTAAACCAAAACCATAAGACAGAGACAATAATCCAAACAATCGGATAAGTTATAAAATACACACGGAATTTTTGCTTCATATGTTTCACCTTCTTGTTTTACTTAGAGTGCTAACTTTAAGCGCACAGCGTTATATTTGTTCAGAATTACTAGACTCGCCAGTATTTCTCTTTTTTAATTCAAGAAGGAGAGCAATAATCCCAATAAGTCCACCTATCGTAAAGAGGTAAGAAACAAATGGTATTGGTTCATTTATTAATAAACCTCTGATTCCAAAAACAAACAAGATAATATTACTAATTAAACCAATCACAATTCTAATATTTTTACTAATGTTTTTCTCCTCCTTGTATTTGGCTTTTTAGTCTATATAGAATATTTTACCATATTAACCTGTTTGATAACATGAATATCATATACAAGGCTAGTTTACATAAACACTTTTCCAAGAAGGCGATTTTCCTGAATGTAAACACAACCATAATGTAAAAAAAGGTCAATTTTATACATATGTTGTAACTTGTTTGAAATAGTCCTGTCATACAGATATGTTATGATTTAGGGGCACTATACAACTAAATAAAGAATATAAGTAACTTAACATTTCATCATTATCAATACACTTTTCAATATACTTAGTCCTCTAATCCTCATCTATTAGAGGGCTATTTGCTTTTTAAGATAAAAGGAGGGACACTTTGCAGTATATACAACAAGAAAAATTACATGCAATTAAAGAAATAATTTTACAGCGAAAAGAAGAGTTAGCTGAAGATAAAAGACTAGATCTTGCAACGTCTCATAATATCTATACAGAGTTGACTATTTTTCGCTTGGACCTTCTTACCACTTATGCCGATTCTCTTTTGTTGGAAAAAGAGGCAGCAAATGAAGTCATGGCACAATGGGGAAACAATATGGCTAATTTATTAGTCAATCATGGACTACCATTAAACCTAGCTTTAGAGGAGATTAGCTATTATCGAGACGTTATTGGAGAAATAATAAAAGAAGAAGCCAAGAATAATGATTTCTCCCTCGATGCTTTTTATCAACTTATTTCTCACTTTAATAGCATTGTAGATAACGCCATCCAATTTGTAAGTAAATCGTATGTAAAAGATTACGGTGAAAAAATAAATTATGCTCAATATGCCATTGATGAATTATCTGTTCCCGTTGTTCGTATGACAGAGGAAATAGGCATCCTTCCTTTAGTAGGTGATTTAGATACCAAACGGGCACAATATTTGATGGAGAATGCTTTAGAGAAAGGAAGCCAATATAAATTAAAATGGCTTATTATCGATTTATCAGCAGTTCCTATTATTGATACGATGGTAGCAGATCAATTGTTTAAAGTAATAGAGGGGCTACAGTTAATAGGAATTGAAGTAGTCATCAGTGGAATACGGCCGGAAATCGCTCAAACTATGGGGAACTTAGGAATAAAGGTTGAGGAAATTAGAAGTTTTTCTAGCTTACATCAAGCTGTTCAGTATACAAATTCATTTACAGGATCTCTAATGTGAATATTTATCTATACATTGAGCAAACTACTAAAGACGCTGTGAAGCTTCTGTTTGGTAATCCTCACTTTTCGAGTTGACAGCAAGCTGCCTAAAAAACCTTCTGGTATAAAAGAAATCAGGAGGTTTTTTTATTATGAATAGCAGACGAATATTAAGACAAACTATATATACAGATACAGTTTCAAAAAAAAGCCTATCTCTGACAAATCAGGTAGACTTTTTTTAATTAATACATAAGCTAATGATAATTTGAGCAAACTACTCAAGATGTGCAAAAGCATCAAAACTAACTTCTAATTATGTCACAGAAAAAACTACTGGTCCCTGATGAGCCAGTAGTTTTTTCTGTTTTTTTAGGTGTATATGATATATATTTTTAGTTAACATAAAACACGTTATAGGAAATCTTTTTGTTATCTAACGCTGTATGTACAATTGAATTACAGCTTAAGACTTACTATGTTCTAGGTCTATGAACGCTTACTTTTACATTATATACCATCTATAATTAGTGAGAAATAAGCAACATAGGGAGGTTTATATGAAAAGTAAACTATTAAGCGTAATGACTATTATAATAATTATTCTTTGTTTATCACCGTTAAGTAATCCTACAATTGCTATGGCTGATGGTTTAAAAACAAATAGTCATCCTATCAAGAAAACTTACATATCCGAGAACGATAACTTTAACGATTTAAGATTTTTAAAACCCTTACTTAAAGATAAAAAAATTGTTATGTTAGGTGAAAATTCTCACGGTGTAGCAGAGTACAATAGTACAAAATCCAGACTAATAAATTACTTACACGAAGAACTTGGATTCAATATCATTGTGTTTGAATCTGGATTAGCAGAAGCATATGCCTCTTACTACTCTAACAATAATCCAACTGATATGATGAAAAATGGCATTTATCCTGTATGGCATAGTAAAGAAACCCTGCCTCTATTTAAGTACATCTCTAAAGAAAAAAGCAGTACATCTCCACTTATTTTATCAGGAATGGACCCCTTACCTGGAAACGGTTTTACCTATTTTGCTAAGCAGGTATTTGATAAATACAATATCCAACATTTCAATACGTTTTCTCAATTAGAATCAGACTATAAATATCTTGTTTATCAAGAAACATCCACTTCAAAATTTCAAACAAAAAAAGATAATTTAATACAAGAATACGAAGAGATTTTAAAAGAGGTTGTAACAAATAAAGATAAATTTTCAAAAAATGATATAAAACATTACCTTTTAATTACTCATGTCATTGAAGAACGCATAGAAATGCTAGAGACTAACGTAGAGTTCTTTATAAAAGCAAACAAAAAAATACAAGAGGGAAATTATACAGCTCCTGAAAAACTCCAAGAAAACCCGAATTATCTTCGTGATATAGCAATGGCTAAACAAATAGAATGGATTACTAATAAGCTATATCCAAATCAAAAAATTATAGTATGGGGACACAACTATCATTTAAGAAAAAACAACAGTGAAGTCCAATACGCCTCACAAAATTATGGAATTCCAAGCATGGGAGAACTCTTATCCAAAGATTTAAAACAAAAAACATACACAATAGGTCTTTATATGAAAGAAGGAGAACAAATTGTTCAAAATCAGTTAATCCCAGTCCCTAATAATCATCCTATTGATAGTGTAGAGAATATACTAAGCCAATTTAAATCACCTGTAACGTTTATTGATATGGTAAAAGTAAAAAATAAAAATCAGAATAAGTGGATGTACACAAGATCCAGCGCTTCCGACTTTGGCGTAAATCCTGAATTTATGATTCCTAGAAACCAATACGATGGTATCCTGTTTTTTCAAAAAGTACATGCCCCCAATTTACTAAATAATAACTGATAAACTAATAATCAAAAAAATAGAAATATGTATACCATATACAAATCCAGTTAACATAATCACTCTTTCCGGAACCAAGCAAGCAAAAGAATCCTTGGGGCAGTAGGGCTTCCACCAAGGATTCTTTTCCGGAGTATGCAGCTTTTTATACATCGTTGATATGACTACGTCCTTTGGATAGTTGAAAGAAACGAGAATGTATAAAAAGCGCTCCTTTTATACATATGTAAAAATGGAAAAATATATCCTTCATAGCAAAAATGTGCTATTGTTTACTTGCGGTTATATTTTGGTACTTTATAATTAGCAATCCTAATAAAAAGCTATCTCATTCTATGAGATAGCTTTTTACTTTTATCTTTTATAGTATGCTTTCAAACAAACCAAAGACAGTTAATGAAATGATAAGCCCTAAAATGATAGAAACCATGTTGATCCACCATCTATTCTGTGATTTGAGAAACCATATGCCAGCAGGTATCACCATTAAATATTTGGAAACAGTCTCATTTACATGCAATACTTCAGGTAAAAAGGTTGTCGATAAATAAAAACCAAAAGCTAATATCAAAGAGTTTCTAATTAAAATGAACAATATAAGTACACTCCGTTAAATATTTTTAAATATGAATTTTATAACCTATATTTAGTTAGGTCGTTTGGTTAACCCAATAGTGACTATATATGTCATATGAAATTGATTGCATTATATCAATAATTTCTCTCTTACGGGTTGTAACTTTTTGAATTTCTTATCATAAGATTGTCGCTGTAACAAACTTTCCACTAACTTAAGAGCATCCTCTTTGCGGTTGGCTTTCACATAACTCTCAATAACCTCAATGTATTGTTCATCATATGGAAATTCCTCTTCTTGAACCAGTTCGAACGCTTTATCAAAACAAAGAGTAGCATTATTATAATCCTTCAAATAAAGGTATGTTCCCCCATTTCCAGCATATAGACTCGCGTGCTCTTCATTGTTTAAGGTTGGAAGCTTTAGACCTTCATTTCTAATATCAAGTGCTTTCTCATATTCCTTATCCATTTCTGCAATAATAGCTGCATTGTGGAAGTGCTTGAACTTTGTTCGCTTTTTCTTAGGACGAGTTATCTTAACGATAATCCAAATTACAATCAAGTCTCTTATTACTGATAGGACATCGTAAACGAAGTTTTCAAGGCTATATTGTGTTATAGCTCTATAAATTAAATGGATCACATCATAAATAAGAGAGAAATATAGCATATAAAGAAGAAATTTTTTCAATTCGTTCCCGACTTTCTATTATTAAGTTCCTTTATTATACATGATGTATGGTAAAATGAGTCGATAATATTACAAATGAAGAAATTTATGGAACTTAAACATTCTAATAAACTACTAATGCAAATAAAAGGTTGAATGTGAGGAAATAAGCATGAATGACTATTCTAGAACAAGTTTAAGATTAAGGAAAGTTTGGGAAGATGAAACCCTACTTGAATTAAATATGATTGTCACTTCTCCACATTGCAAAGTAAATATTCATTTTTACACCACAATTGAAGATCTTAAAGATTTGAAAGATAATCTAACTTTATTTTCAAACTTAAAACGAAAAGAGTATCATTGGATTCAAGGGGAAGATAATGAAAGTGCTGCTCAATATGTACAAGTTAGATTCTTTCATTTTAACAATCAAGGACATATCGGAGTCGAGTTTGTACTTGATAATAAGCTAGATATTCCGGATAGAACACGCGTGAATTTTTATCTTATTACTGAATTAAACCAAATTGATGATTTTATATATAAACTAGAAGGATTAATTAAGGGGATTACAGATAGTCTAGAAAGTATATCAGAAGCAAGAGTATGAAGGTTATGAACATTAGATTGAAGAAGGTGAAGTTTTGAAAAGAGAATTTTATCAAGGAGATAGTTTTTGGAGCGACGATAGCGAATATCAGTGTATAGATTATCCGATAAATGATGAAATAATAAAGCAAGCTGAAGTTATTTTAGGTGTTAAGTTACCTAGTTCATTATTGGCTTTAATGAAAATAAGAAATGGTGGGGGATTAAACTACCCATACTTTATGTTACCTGATGGAGATACAGAAAGTATTCCTTATGGAGGAAGAGCAAGCATTAGTGCAATTGATCCTATACATTTTGAAAATGATGATATAAGTATCTTGTCTTCCAAAGAACTATTAAAAGAAGTCAAACTCCCCGGTGAATTTGTGGTTTTGTGGACGGATTTTCACTATTGGGTCGTGTTGGATTATCATAATAGATCACAAGATCCTGCTGTTATGTATATCGCAGAAAACTTCTCAGCTTCAACATACGATACTACAGAATGGGAGTATATCAAAATAGCAGACACTTTCGATGATTTTCTAAAGCAATTATTTCGTGTACCCTCATTAGATCCAAAACAATTAAAAAGTAGTTATAGACGAAAAAAATGATTAAGCTAAATCAGTTCTGTTGTATAAAATTGTAAATATCACCAAAAACAAAAGTCCGTAAAAGTATACATTTGCGAACATATGAAAAGTTATCAAAATCGGATATTTCGCACATCCGTAAAAGTTCCAAAAATACTTTATGAACGTTCTTTGTTTCGCCTATACGTTTACGGACACTTTTTGACTAAAAACGGATATAAAGATCTGTTAACTGATGATTTGTATCACGATTGCTATTAACAACATTAATCATGGATTCAAGACGCTTATTTTCCATAACGTCCAAGCCTAATAAATAATCAATAAAAGCGATTTTCGATAAAGTAGCAATCATCAATGTTTCTAAATCACGTTGATCTATGATTTCATGCACAAGTTTGTACAATTCATCTTTTCTAAATCTCATTGCTTTTTCATCTATGACAACAGAACGATCTATTTTAAAAACGCTCACCTTGTTTCCTCACTTTCTAGAATGATCTATTTTATTAGTATGTTCAATGCTCTGGAAAATTAAAAAGATGTACATTTATAATAAGAATTTTAATAATCTATGCTAAAACAAAATATTTTTGGTACTATTTACATAGTCTAATAATCCGATTTATTGTTTATAGGAAGGGAAAGTGGAGATGACAGATATAGAATTTAAAGAAAATTTATTTTTATTATTTAAAATTAAGCAGAGTGAGGATATGTCAACGTATACGGATCAAAGGGAGTCACACAATATAACAGAAGTTGATAAGGTCTTAGAACTATTTAATGAAATTAAAAACATAACGGAAAATAAGTTTGCAATTCATTATAATAACAAAGGTAACGAGGTAGCAGAAGTAGCAATTGAACTCTATAAACGTTATAAATTTAATGACAATAGTTCTGATAGAAAGATAGAAGATAATGATAATCAAATTAAATATGAGGTGGGTGGAAGAACCACTGACTACTATATAATTTGGCTTTACAAAAAACTTTTTGAGAAATACCCTATTGCGACAAAGGGAAGTATGATACAAGAAAAATACAGTTATTTAAGATCCAGAATTTTTAGATTTTTCGTGAGACAACAAGAACGGGGTTTTGGCGGTCAGGAAATATCATTATTACATATCATGCGTACAGTAGTAGATTGTAATACTCTAAAAATAACTAAGCAAAAGAAGTCAATAAAAAAGCAGTCAATAATTAACTTAGACGATGCAATAGAGTCATTTTATTATACGTATATGTCCAATATGGATAAACCGATTAAACTTTATAGTATCGAAGAGATTATAGGGATTCCAAATAATCCCCAAAAGGCAGGAAATAATGATTTTGAGGCTCCTAAAAGAAAGTACAATTCCGATTTAATGGACTATTATAATTTAGCAGTTTCATCTCAAGATCCTTTTGTTACATTTATTTCTTATTACCACATAATTGAATACTATTTTGATGCAGTATTTAGAGAACATCAGATAAATACTTTAAGAGCAAGTATTACATCTCCAAGATTTAGTTATAAAGATGATAACCAATTGTACAATATAATTGATAAAATAAAAAAAGATTATAAACTTGTTAGGGAAAATGGGAGTGGAAATGAACCCCAATCACTAAATTATGTATTACATAAATTTATTTATGACTTGGATGATTATAAACAAAGGCTAAGTGATGAAGAAATTAATTTTTACCAAAACCATAATGTTTCATTTTCCGCAGGTGATATAATTCCTTGGAGCAAGGATAAAGATAAAATTTTGAAGGCTATTTCAAATAGAATATATAAAACACGAAACGCGTTAATTCATAGTAAAAGTTCAAAAAAAGATGTTACATATCACCCTTATTTACACAAAACCGAGTTAGAAAAAGAAATTAATTTAATTAAAACTGTAGCAGAACACATTATAGAAACTGACTCTGAACTTTTAGTTTAGGTGTTTATTGAGTGTATTCAACAATTCGGATTTTTAAAAGTATGTCTACTCTTAATAACATAGGAAAACACATTTTGCACGTATGATAAATAAAAAGGCAGCCAGATATTTGGCTGCCTTTTTAGCAAAAATGCACAACTAGAATTACATTTTATCATCTTCGATTACTAATTGCATTTGAAATATATCTGATTCAGTAATTCCTAACCTTCTTAATTCCTCTTGAAAGGTCATTCCTTCTTCAATTTTTATTTTCCTTTTAGTACCGTCCCTTAAAGTATAAATCCTAATTTGAATCATACAGGCGTACCTCCTTCTTTACTGAGGAAAGAAAAAAATGTTTCTTTATATTATTTTGTAAGATTTTTCGTAAATACCCATCCATTTACCTCTTCATTAGAGCTATTTCGGTACATTACAAGTGACCAATTCCGTTTCTTACATATAATAATAGCCGGTTTATTGGATTTAATAGTATCTATTTTACCGGATTTTCTTTTTTCTGAACGATAAACAGGAGTTTCACGATTTGTGATGCGTACGTAGTTCATTGCATTTTCAGCTTCTGGATACTCTAAAAGGACATTAGCTTTTAATTCTTTTACTTGTGTTTTAGGCTTTTCATTAACTTCCTTTTCTTTTTTTTCTTCTAAAAAATCTGATACATGCCATACTTTTTCTTTTATTATATCCTGTACTGCGGGAATGACTATAAGACTGCTTAAGGATATGATAGCTGTAAGAATAAGAAATATAAAAGGTGATTTTTCTCTTAAGGAACTAGGGAAATCAATTACTTTTGCAGCCCAATTATTTAACAATTGCATTAGTGATAATTGGTCATTTTCTTGTTCTACCGCAGATATTTCTTCATCAATTAGGCCTTGAACATTTTCATCTTCCCAATATAATTGTAGTTCATTAATATCGATTTCAGAAATAGCATCTACAAGGGATGCTGATAATTGAAGGTTATTTAGTAAATCAGTTTGTCTAATTAAAGTTGTTACCTTATCCAAGGTTCCAGGCTTAATCATCATATTAATTTTGCGTACGGATTCCATAGCATTCACAGTTGCAGGTGCCATCATTGCATTGATCTTGCGTACAGATTCCACAGCATTCACAGTCGCAGGTGTCATCATTGCATTGATCTTGCGTACAGATTCCATAGCATTCACAGTTGCAGGTGCCATCATTGCATTGATCTTGCGTACAGATTCCACAGCATTCACAGTCGCAGGTGTCATCATTGCATTGATTTTGCGTACGGATTCCATAGCATTTACAGTTGCAGGTGTCATCATTGCATTGATCTTGCGTACAGATTCCACAGCATTTACAGTTGCTGAAGTCATCATTGTATTAATATCCCTTGCTGCCTTTATTGCATTTAACATCGTAGTTGAATTATTTGAATTATTCTTTGTCATGTAAATCCTCCCAATAAGATATAACTCTAATTATACAATTTTGTCTATCATTACACGTGGAAAATATGGATACTGGAAGAGTAGATATGCGATATATAAGTCTAAAACAAAAAATTATTTATAATAAGCTACTAGGAATATTACAATAATCGGGAAAAGATTCCATTGAATAAAGAACGTTTGTTCGTATATAATAAAGAACAAATGTTCTTTATTGAGGAGTTATTCCAATGGATTATGGGCAGCTACCAAACAGAGTCATTATTTGCATAGACATGAAGAGTTTTTTTGCTTCGGTTTCATCTGTCATACGGGGTTTAAATCCTTTGAAAACAAGGCTTGCGGTTGTAGGAGATGTCAAACGGTCGGGATCTGTTGTATTAGCTGCCACACCTTTATTAAAGAAAGAAGGGATCAAAACAGGAAGTCGCCTCTTTGAAATTCCTAAAAGGAAAGATATCTATGTGGTGAATCCATCAATGGAAAGATATATCAAGGCTTCGAACTATATTTCTAGTTTGGTGTTACAGTATGTTGCTCCTGAAGACTTTCATGCGTATAGCATTGATGAGTTGTTTATTGACGCTACAGCTTCCTTGCATTTATTTGCTCGAACACCAGAGGAACTAGCTCATCGTATACTTAATGAGATCTATCGCAAAACACGGCTGACAGCTACCGCAGGAATCGGTCCTAATCTCTTACTGGCTAAAGTTAGCTTAGATCATGAAGCGAAGCACAGTCCAACAGGGGTTGCGTATTGGAGATATGAGGATATTCCCTTTAAGTTATGGTCGATTCATCCAATGAAGGATTTCTGGGGGATCTCATCAGCTACCGAAAGACGCTTAAACCGTTTAGGCATCTATACCATAAAAGAACTTGCTCTTTCTTCTAAAGAGATGTTACAAAAAGAATTTGGCATCATGGGAGAGGAACTTCACCAACATGCGAATGGGATTGATTTTAGTCGCATTTCTGATGTGTACATTCCTAGCTCTCGTTCCTTTGGGAAAAGTCAGATTCTCTTTCGAGATTATACAAGCCGAAAAGAAGTGGAATTATTACTATTGGAGCTACTGGACGATGTTTGTTTTCGTTTACGTATGCATCAAGTAGTGGCACAAACTATCCATTTATCGGTTGGCTACAGTAAACAAACAGGTGGCGGATTCTCTAGACAAAAGAAAATGGGGCGAGCTTCGAACTTAAGCCAAGATATTTTCCCTTATTGTTTAACCATTTTACATAATTTTGATAATGGAATGCCGATTCGCTCCATTGGGATTTCTTTATCCAATACTAGCATTGAAGAAGAGGAGCAAATGAGCTTATTTGAGGATATCGATCAGCGTGAAAGAGCCTACGCTCTTGCCAAAACGATAGATGAAATTCGGATGCGTTATGGGAAAAATAGTGTGCTACGAGCTTCAAGCTATCTGGATCACTCAACAGCTCGTTACCGAAACGGCCTTATTGGTGGCCACAAAGCCTAAAGGAGGAGATAACATGGACCACTATAGAGGAATGAAAGTAACAATAGTATATTATAAGGGTGAATACAAAGTATACAAAGATTGTCATTCACCTATTATTGTTTCTTTATAGGATGAAGAACAAGACTAAAGATATGTAGTATCTATAGT
>Ga0209463_1001384_pt1 | contig 15010 bp, 30 predicted proteins | sample AgamicMgSfrz_FD_187169 | JGI IMG/M metagenome (GOLD analysis project Ga0209463, IMG submission 187169) | Agave microbial communities from Guanajuato, Mexico - Mg.Sf.rz (SPAdes) (version 2) | ecosystem: Host-associated > Plants > Phyllosphere > Phylloplane/Leaf | place: Guanajuato, Mexico... | reverse complement strand
GACAACATAGTCTATTACTCTCTCTACACTCTAGAAAGAATGGAAGAGAAAATTGGAGGGATTCCAAATAGTAGAAAACTCAATGGTAGTCGGGAATCGTCAGGATTCAGTTTTAAGTGATGTTATGAGTGATTGTAAAAGTTGTGGGAAGGAAATATACATTGGTGAAGAGTACCGCGATATTGATGGTGATTACATACACGATGAAACAGATTGCATCAAACAATATGTAGAAGCTCATTCCATAAAGAAAGTAGCTGGTGAGTAAATGAACGTTGCTATTGAAGAATTAGAAAAATCATTAAGTGTGGAACAAGGAAATTTAAACGATTGTAAACGAAAATTAGAGCGTGTAATAGAAAGAAAGCCGATTCTTGAACAAAACATTCAAGACATTGAAAGTAAAATTAAGGACTTTGAAGCTTCAATCTTTGTACTAAAGCAAATGGCGGAGGGGTAAATATTATGTTTCCTGCAAGACTTAGAGAGATAAGAAAAAAGAAAGACCTTACTCAACAAGAATTAGCAGAAATGATTAATAAAGATAGATGCACAATTTCGAATTATGAAATTGGGGATTCTAGACCTACCATTTATGTTTTAAGCGATTTAGCAACAGCTTTAGGTGTATCAACAGATTATTTATTAGGAAGAGTAGAGGTGGTTTAATTGGAAATTACAAACGGTGTTGCCATTACCAAAAGCAAAAAAGCGAAAATCATTATCTATTCAAAGCCAGGTAACGGAAAAACAACAGTTGCTGGATTGTTACCAGGTAAAACATTAGTACTGGATATCGATGGGACAAGCCAAGTTTTAGAAGGATATGAAAATATAGACATGGCTAAAATTGATGGTGAAAATCCACATGATAGTATTTTACAGTTTTACGCACTAGCAAAAGCAAATATCGCTAAGTACGATAACATCTTTATCGATAATTTAACACATTATCAAAAATTATGGCTACTTAAAAAAGGTGAAAATACAAAAAGCGGTATGCCGGAATTAAAGGATTACGCTTTACTAGATAACCATCTTCTAAAGTTAGTAGAAACGTTTAACTCATTAGATGCAAATGTTATTTTCACAGCTTGGGAGACAACAAGAAATATCACTCATGATGATGGACAGCAATATACGCAATTCATTCCTGATATTCGGGATAAGATCGTTAATCACATTATGGGAATCGTTCATGTTGTTGGTCAATTGGTTAAAAAGGCAGATGGTACAAGAGGATTTGTTTTAGAAGGTAATCAAAGTGTATTTGCTAAGAATCATTTAGATAAACGTAAAGGTTGCATACAAGAAGAATTAATCGTGTCATCCACAAACTAATAAACAGGGGGAAATAAACAATGGGTTTTAAATTTAAATTTGATGAAGAAAATGCATCTCAAGGGTTTGAACTTGTAAAGGAAAATAAATATGAAGTTACTATTATAGGTGCCGAAGCGAAAGAATGGCAAGGACAATATTCTATTGGATTTGATGTAGAAATCCGTTCGGATATTGCGCAAGAACATCAAGGGGCAAAACTCCTATATAACAGTTTATATCTAACTACTAATATTGAGGATTATAAAGAGGACACTAAAAGAAAACGTGACTCATTCTTTGCAGCTTGCGGCTATACAGGTAAACAAGAATTAGACTTAGATGTTGTTGTACGTGAGATTGTAGGTAAAACGGTTTTAGGTTACGTAAAACACGAAACAAAGAATGATAAAACATACGCTAAAGTCAAGTTTGTGGCACCGTCAAAAGCAACTCCGCTTCAACTAAGTGGACCTCCAATTAGCGTTGGGGATGACGATCTACCATTCTAAATAAAACTTAATAGAGAGGTTGGTTTTAACCGACTTCTCTTTTTTATACCCTAAAAGGCTAATCGGAGGGCGAAATGAAAAAGAATCCATACAATTTTAATGAAATTCCTGCCGAGTTAAAGGCCCTTCCTCAATGGATTTTGTGGAAGTTCGAAAAACGAAATGGCAAACAGACAAAAGTTCCTTGTCAATTCAATGGCGAAATGGCCCGAGCGAATGACAGACGTACCTGGTCAACATTTGCAACGGCAGTCAAATATTACTTAGAAGGTGATTATGACGGAATAGGTTTCGTGTTCAGCAGAGAGGACAAATATATCGGCATAGATATTGATAAGTGTGTTTTGGATGGAAAAACAAATGCTTTCTCAACAGAGATTATCGATACATTAGATAGCTATACAGAATTTTCACCATCTATGAAAGGCGTCCACATCATCATCAAAGGTAGCCTTCCGCAATCTGTTTTAGGTACTGGCAGAAAAAATACAAAACACGGTTTAGAAATTTATTCCCACGGTCGATTCTTTACTTTCACTGGTAATCGTGAAAATTCTAATGACGTGTACGATCGTACAGATGAACTAGCAGAAGTGTTTGAACAGTATTTTGATGATAGCGACATCCAAGGTCGAGTAAATTTAGCTGAATTTGAGAAAGATGAAATCAAAATTTCAAACGAATCACTTTGGGAGAAAATGTTCCGCAGTAAAAATGGTGATGAAATTCGCTCATTGTACAATGGCAACTTAATAAATGATGACCATTCAGCGAGTGACCTTGCTTTATGTAATTACCTTGCATTTTGGACAGGTAAGTCAGCAACTCGAATGGATGCAATGTTTCGTGAAAGTAGCTTAATTCGTGATAAATGGGATGTTATTCATTTTAGCGATACAAACGAAACATACGGTGAAAGAACGATAGGAGTAGCCATTTCCTCCACATCCACAACTATCTTAGACAACAAACAGCAATTCGAAGAATTTTCCTTTGATTTTATACATGAGGATGTAGCCGAAGTTGTGGAGGACAAGCCGAAAAAGAAATTCCGTTTAACAGAACTAGGTAATGCTGAACGAATCGCATATGAATATGGCCATGTAATCAAATTCGTTAATGATATTGGATGGTTCATATGGGACGGAAAGCGTTGGAAAATAGACAACAAAAAAGAGATTGAAAGAATTACAGCAAAGGTACTTCGTAGTCTTAATAAATCTGAAGATGAATCAGAAATGAAATGGGCGCGGATGTGTGAGCGTAGAAACGTACGAATGAATAGTATCAAGGACCTTATGCCACTTGTACCAGGAGAGCGCCAAGAATTTGATACACATAAATACCTATTAAATGTTGAAAATGGCATTGTCGATTTAAAAACAGGGAAGCTGCAGCAACATGATAGAGAACTTGGATTAACAAAAATCACAAATATCGCGTTTGACGAAAATGCAAAATGCCCTGAATGGCTTAATTTCTTAGATCAAATTTTCCAAGGTGATAAAGAACTTGCTGAATACATGCAGCGATTAATTGGTTATTCCCTTACTGGTGAGATTACAGAGCAAATCATGGTTTTCCTAATCGGTGGAGGTTCAAATGGTAAGTCCACATTTATCAACATAATCAAGGATATTATGGGTGATTACGGAAGACAAGCTAAGTCAGATACTTTCATCAAAAAGAAAGAGACTGGAGCTAATAACGATATCGCTAGATTAGTTGGATCACGTTTTGTATCAGCAATTGAAAGTGAAGATGGTGAACAACTATCAGAAGCATTCGTAAAGCAAATAACAGGCGGTGAGCCAGTATTAGCGCGTTTCCTTAGACAAGAGTTTTTTGAGTTCATACCCGAATTTAAAGTCTTCTTCACTACAAACCATAAGCCAGTAATTAAAGGTGTAGATGAAGGGATTTGGAGACGTATCCGCTTAATTCCATTCAACTTACAGTTACCAAAGGAAAAACGTGATAAGAAATTACCGGAAAAACTTAGCTTGGAAATGCCAGGTATTCTAAATTGGGCGATTGAAGGTTGTCTGAAGTGGCAGCAGTCGGGATTAAAAGATCCGGCAATTGTTATGAAAGCAACAGGCGACTACAAGGAAGAAATGGATATACTTGGGCCGTTCATGTTCGAATGCTGTTTTAAAAGAGAAGATGTTCAGGTCGAAGCAAAAGACTTATATGAAGTTTATGCAAATTGGTGTTTTAAAAATGGTGAACATCAATTAAAAAATAGAGCGTTTTATCGAATTTTAGAATCCCAAGGATTCAAGCGAGAACGTGGCAACCGAAATAAGTATTTCATCAAGGGTGTTACTTTAATGGACCGAAAAGATACGTTTAAACAGCAAAAGTTACTAGAAAACGATGAAAATAGCGAAAGTGTTACTAAAAGTAACACATTTAAAATCTCTTAAAACCCTTATGTGCCAAGGTTTCAAGGTACTTTTTATACTCTTTTTGTTACTTTTGTTACCAATATCCTAATTAACAAAAAAATAAATATATATATATATATTCTATTAGGAGCCTTTATAGGTGAAAGTAGGTAACACCAGTAACACGAATTGGGTTAATCCTTTGGGGCTGTAAGGTTCATGGCGTGTTACTAAATGAAAAATAAGCGTAATTTAGGGTGATTTTCATTTAAAAAACGGTCATTTAAGTAACACACTTAGTATCAGAGGTGGACTATTATGAAAAAGTTTGTTGAGGAAAATATCGAGCGAGATATCAAAAATTTTGAGTTGTCGGCTGATTTATACAATCGATATTTAATATATTGCAAGACTTATAATTCGAAACCTGTTAGTAGAAAGTGTTTCGGATTTCGATTAAGTAAAGAGCGGATTGGAGTATATCATAGATCGAAAAATAAACCTGCTAGGTGGGGAGTGAAGCTACTACCATGCAAGTATTAGAAATCATAAGTGCAATTTGGAAATCAGGCGCAAATATCTATCTTGATCCGAAGGATGGACGAATCGGAATAAAAAGACAGGAATTAATATCTGTGGAAGTCATGCAAGCTGCAGAGCAAAATTTCACCGGAATTGATGAATGGTTTAAATCCTGGAAGGATGCAAATAACGAAAAAGTTACAATCCTAAAGATCTTCTATCAGTTTTGTGGATGGCAGCATAATCAAAAATTGCATGATTGGTTGCTTGCTGATGCTGATTCATTGCAAATGTTCTATGACTGGACGATGGTACTTGCAAAGAACGGATGGACAGATATGTATGATGATTATCGCAAATTTGAAAATGATGAATCAAATGCACTGGCAAGAAAGATATATGAACGTGCGGTTTTATATGCAAGGAAAGGAGCATGAAAATGAGAGAAATTAAATTTCGCGGTTGGATTGGTGAAGACTTTATTTTTAGTGAGTGTGTATTCCAAGATAACGATGTGTGGAGAATATTAAACCCTAACGATGATAATTGGTGGGCCTGCTTAGAGCCACAACAATTTACAGGCTTAAAAGACAAGAACGGTAAGGAGATTTATGAAGGAGATATCATCTTTCACGAAAAATTTGAGGAACACTCCGAAATCTTATATTTCGAAAAAGGAATGTGTTTTATTGGATTACCTGTTGAAAAAGAAGTTAGAGAAGATTATTTAAAAGGACATGTTCATTATCTCGATCTAACTTGTGAAAATTTACAAATATCAAAATGTAGAGTTGTTGGAAACATCTATGAAAACCCAGAGTTACTGGAGGAATCAAAATGATTCGTTTCCATTACACAGATAAAGAAATAGAAAAAATCCTTAAAACATTAACAATCGTGATTGATACTCGTGAAAATGTAAATGGCCATATCCTTGATTACTTACATCAAAAAGGTATCCCAATTAAAAATCAAAAATTAGATACCGGTGATTACGGTTGCATGATCCCTAAGAATGAAGAATTAGGCATTCCTCGTGATATTTACTTAGATAGCCGAGTAGAACGGAAAGCCCACATGGATGAGATCACAGGGAACTTACAAAAAGATACGCAAACGGCGTTTGAAAATGAATTGATTCGTTCGAAAGATATCCCCTTCACTCTAATTGTGGAAGACCTAAAAGGTTATGAAAAGATGCTAAAAGGACAGTATCGTTCGAAATACAATCCTTTAGCATTGCTGGGACGACTTAATACATTTAAAGCAAAGTACGGATTTGAAATTGTGTATTTAGATAACAAATACAGTGGTAACTGGATATATTATCACTTTTATTATCGGGCGAAACTTTACCTTAAAGCAGGTATTTTCTAAGCAAGGAGAAGCAATGGACAGGAAACAAATTTACATCGATGTCTTGATACATAAGGGAATTTACAAAGAAGAAAAAACAGGACGTCAGCTTTATGAAATGAGTGAGCAGGAATTATGGAATCTACTAAAAGGAGATGGGGAGAATGAGATGTTACAGGTTAAGAGGATGTTTGAAGTTAATGAAAGATAGAAAAGGGCTTAAAGAGAAAATCAAAAATACTAGAAATATTCATTTTGGTGAAGATCAAAGAATTGAAAGTGTAAGAGAAGAGTTTGAGGAATTCGGAATATTAGACCCTACATTTGTATGGCATAGAAATCATGAGTTTTTTGGGAATTGCGTTGAGTTTGGCGGGGATGAATACACATATGGGACGATGATTCTAGTGAAAGGTGGACGAAGATAATGAAGGGTGAAATTAAGGGATTTATAGACTTCTTACAGCAATCAGCAGTAGAAAACAGAAAGAAAGCTGATGAAGCTTACGATAATGAAGATTTAGGTCTTGCTGGATATTATCGCGGTCAATGGATTGCAAATGAGGGCGCGGCGATTGCGTTAGAAAATTTATTAGCTAAATACAAGGAGGAAGAACAATGAAATATACAGAGCATGGGACTTACGAAATTACTAAATTATTAGCGGAGACAAAGGAGAAAAAATAAAATGATTAAAATTACAGTATTCACTAAAAACAATTGCAACGACTGCAAACGATTAAAAATGATGTTAGACAATTTTCCTTCTGATGTTGCTGTTTTAGATGTAACTTACCTCAATGTGGAGGAACCTAAAAACGCATATTACATTCAGAAACACGACCTCATGACAATGCCGTCTCTAATTATCGAAAATGACCCGGTGATTCATGGTTTCCAAGAAGGTAAAGTTACGACTAGATTAGGACTGTAGGAGGTTTTTATAATGAGACATACTCGAAATAGACAATTAGCAAAAGCTCATAAGGATTCATTATTCATGTGGATGAATGAACCAACTGACAAGATCGAATTACAAAGATATTGGATGAAGTTGGGACTTAATCCTATTTTAGACAAAAGCTTCAAATGGCATCATGATTTTGTCTGGGAAATAGAAAAATACTGGGAGAGTTACATCACATTAGGTACGTACGGAAAGGATGACTTCAAAGTAATTCCAATCAAATAGGAGGGATCGAATGAAAAAAGAAACCAAAATACAAGTGGAAGGTGAGCTTAAAAAGGTAGAAAGCGATATTAGTAATCTAGAATATCACCTAGTCATGATGGATGGCGAGAGGCAGAAAACGAGAAAAGCTTTGGATGAGCTGAAGAATCGGAAGAAAGAATTGAAAAGTTACTTATAAGGAGCGGAAGGAATGTTAAACATACAAAAGATTTTTGAAGCGCAGGACAAGCTAGATCGTAAAGTTGTTGAGGTTCATGGGTTAGAAGGCAAAAATCTAACTGGTGATGTGACACACGCATTATTTACGGAGTTAGGTGAGTTAAGTAATGAGATTGGGTTCTTCAAGTATTGGAAGAAGAACAAAAAGAATGATAAGGAGCGTCAGTATGATGAATGGGCGGATTGCATGCACTTTATGGCGAGTTTGGGTAATAAGTATGGACATGTTGATTCTATTCTTTCTAAGGATTTAAAGGAAGATGAAATTTTACTTAACAATAAAGATAAAATCACTTACCATTTCGCATTCGAGTATATCTACAAAAGCGATTTAAATGACGAGTTTGATTATAGTAACGCGTTAGGTGCTCTGATAATGATTGGATTGAAATTAGGCATGACATTTGAAGAAATGGAAAAGTCGTACTTTGATAAGAACCAAGTTAACTATGATCGTTTAGCGAGTGGATATTAAGACAAAATTTGAATTTTATAAGAAAGCCGGTGATTAGAGTGGGAGATAGAGTGTGCCCTGATTGTAATGAAATGAGTTTGGTTGAAAAGGGTCTTACAAAATGGAAATGTCTGAATTGTAATGAGGAATTTACAACTAAAGAATTAGATGTGGATGTTGAGTGGGATTAAGGAACCGGTGATTTATTATAAAAACGCTATTTTGTAGAAAAGGATGTGCAGTTTGAAATCTGAAGAGATTAAACAGCTTATCACTGATTTAGAACGTAGAAAATCGGGTTTAAAACGGATCCAAAATGGCTTTTCAAGAATCCATAGTGAGGAATATCGTGATGGTGTGAATAATCAAATAGGAATTTTGGACCAGGTACTTATGAAGTTGAATTGGATTATGAGAGATGAAAGTAATTAGTATAAAAATTTCATTTTGTAGAAAAGGGGAATGGATATGAATTTAAATGTTTGCTGTTATAACGGTTGCATTAAAGATGCTACAACAGAAGGTTTCATTTATGGAAGATATCAAGATAGTACAAATCCAAAGGATAAATTCATCGGAGTCGTGGCTTGTGATGAACATGCGAAAGAAAATGACTTTTATCCAAAGGAGAACAAAAAATGAATTGGAGGAAGGAAACGAGAAATTTGTTAGCTGAATTAGTTGCTGAAATTGAGCATGGCGAGAGTTTATACGATAAAGAAATGTTCAAAGGGTTGGAAGTGACAATAAATAAGTTTAAAAACGCTTGTGAAAATTGTTTGGTTCAAAATATCAAGGAAATGAATGAAGAATAATTAAAAATGAATTTCTCACAAAAAAACGGCTCTATATAATAAGGAAATTAAACGTTTAAATTAATTTCTAATGCAATAGGTCTTGGATAATATAAAACGTCTAAAAATGATTAAAAACAGCGTATAAATCAATTCATCAGTTTTGAGGTGAAATCAAAGGGGGAAAAACGGTGAAAAAACTTAAAAAACGGAAAGTAAAGAAGGCAATTGCTCGTAGAGGTAAATCTGTAGAGAAACATCGTGTTGAAACAGCATGGAGAAATACATTTGTACAAGCTGGCATCCTAAAATAAGTGAGGTGGCATACACATTGGAATGGTTAAAAGATTATCATAAATTAGAAGATGAAATTATCTATTTAGAAAATGATTTAGATAGAAGTAAGCGAGAACTAAAACGTTGGGTGTATGGTGACTTACAAGAAGTTCGATTAACCGCTGAATCAGAAGGAGCAAAACTGGAAGATCGTATTGCTGTACGTGAACATGATTTAGCTCATAAGATGAATGACATGTTTGATTTCAAAAAGGTAATCAGTTCGTTTCACGGTTTGGAACATAAGATTGTGTATGGTAAGTATGTGGAGGGCAAGACATTGGAAAAGCTTGCTGAAGAGTTAAATTACAGTCCACGTTATATCTATAACAAACACGCGCAAATAAAGCGTATGATTGAATATGCTCAAAAGTTGAGTTAACAAAACATTAAGTTCACTTCAGTTCATGTTAACTATTGCAAAAAGGGTTTATAGTAATAACATAAAGAATTAACGGAAGGGTGACTGAACGAAACGGTTGCTCTTTTGTTTATGAGTGGATATTAAAATATCACGTACCGGAATGTAAATAGAAATTAGGAAAAGAAAGTAGTTAGAGGATTCTTTTCTAGATAAAAATATGGTTAGTTAACAAGGTGAAGTTTATGCAAGAAATAAGGAAAAGTGATTGGTAGAAATGCTGTTAAATCAACGATGTATAAAATATGTATAACGGTATAAAACAAGAATCGCTCAACCATGCGTATTTCCCATGTTAATGACTGTCATATAATAACTATTATGTAAACTGAAACTGTAGGGTCTATTCATTTCCCTGTATAAATTAAATTAGACTACAAAATTATTAATATAAGATTCTTTTAGCATCCATTCGGGTGCTTTTTATTTTTGGAGGGACGAATGATGAAGGTAGTTAGAGAACATAACGGCAAGTATTATCTAACAGAGTATGATGACGTTCGTGGTTGGTATGGTGTGGAAATTAGTTTTGAAGCGTTTAAATTACTTGAACATATCGATTATTTAAATGATTTTAAGAGTATCGATTGGATAGAAGATTAAGATGCAACCTTTAACAATACAAGAGATTAATAAACTGTATGAGCAAGATAATATTATTAAATTTTATAAGCATCCTTATTGGCGTAAGCACATAAGAATATTAGCTCTCGAAAGAGACAATAGCGAATGTCAGGAGTGCAAACGCAAAGGTAAGTATAGCAAAGGTCGTAACGTCCATCACATCAAGGAGTTACGTGATAGACCAGACTTAGCTTACACATTAAGCAACTTAGAAACGCTATGTATTCAATGCCATAACAAAGAACATAACAAAGAACATAACATAGTGAAGAAGCGCTGCACGATAGTAGATGAAGAGAGGTGGTAAGTGTGGACAGCTTAACGATACAAGGTAACACGTATGAATTAAATATCATTAGACAAATAGAACGCAAGAAGCCAACTGACAGAACGTTTGCTGATGTAGACTTATACAAACAATTTGGAAATGATATCTACACAACATACAAACAGATACGACACATATGTAATCCAAGAGCATGTGAGAAGACTACACTTGAAACAGTAAAGAAAAGTCTACGTGAACATTGGCTAGAACATTATCTAAATATGAATTTAACAGAAGCTCACATTGTTATTGAATATGCTGAGCTATTCTTTGGTTTAGCTATTAAATAGAGGTGAACACAATGGAGGTATGGCGAGATATAGAAGGATATGAGGGACTATATCAAGTTAGTAATTTAGGAAGGGTTCGCTCACTTAAAAAGAATAAGATGATAATGAAACCTTTTGTAAATGAAGAAGGTTATTTACGTATTACTTTACTTAAAGATAGAAAGAAAAATAATCTTAGAGTTCATAGGTTAGTAGCAAAAGCTTTCATATATAACAAAGATAATAAGCCAGAAGTTAATCATATCAATGCTATAAAGAGTGATAACAAAGTTAATAACTTAGAATGGGTTACACCAAAAGAAAATATGAAGCATGCAAATGATTTAGGTTTAATTAAGAGACGTAAAAGAAAAGTTATTTAATTAAATTTAAATTATAAGTCCCCCCCATCTAATTTTAGAGAAATTTTTGCTGGGGGACCGAACAACGCGGGGGGGAGATTTGTCTTTTTATTTTTTGCTTTTCGCGCGCGGAACAGAGAAAAAATGCATGTTATTTCGATATCTAAATTAATTAATGAAAGTGTGGTGATACCGTGACAATCAAGAAAAAGAACTATGAATTGGCTTTTGAAGACTATAAAAATGGCATGTCATACGCTGATATTGCTACAAAATACGGCGTTGCTGAAACTACTGTACGAGATACCTGGCGTAAGCGACATTGGAAAGAAACATTAAAAGAACATACTAACTTACGAGATAAAATCCGTGATGATTTACTAGGTCAAATGAGGTCAAACGGTGTCACTCACGGACATTTTCTTAATTTAGTTGAGGATTACATGGAAATGTGGGATATCAAGAACAATTTGATTGCTGATATCAAAGAACGCGGTGTATCTGTACTAGGTGCTAATGGTTTTATGAAGAAAAACGATAGCATTAACGAGTTGAATAAGACTAATACACAAATGTTAAAGATTCTTAATGAACTTGGTCTTAAAGCGGTAAGTGAAGAGGTGGACGACGATGATGCAGAAGTCTAATCTTCCTTATAAATATCACCCGTACATTAGTGAGTATATGGAGTCTGTGGAAAGCGGGGCTATTCGTTCCTGTAATGAACAGAAACAATTAATGGCCTTAGTTCGAAAAACTTTAGACGATCCAAATGTCTATATTGATGCAAAAGCTATTGAGGACAGTGTTAAAATTCCAGAGCCATATTTCCCTTTCAAACTTTACACTTGGCAAAGATTTGTTAATGCTTGTGTATATGGAGTTAGATACAAAGATAATGACCGTTTAGTTTGGAATCAGATTTTAATTTTAATGGGTCGTGGTGGCGGTAAAAATGGTTATGGTGGGTGGCATAATTTTTATATGCTGTCCAAACAGTTCGGAATTGATAATTACCACATCGAATGGATAGCAACTTCTGAACAACAAGCAAAAACTACATTTCAAGATGTTCGGAATGTAATTGATAGCCCTAAAAATAGTGTTTTGAAGAAGTCTTTCAATACAACTAAAGTATTAATTGAACATAAAAAGAACAGATCACATTTAAAATACAATACTTCTAATGCTAGAACAAAAGATGGTTTGCGTCCTGGATCAGTTTGGTTCGATGAAATTCACGAATATGAAGACTATGCATCAATTAAAGTATTCCGTTCGGCACTCGGTAAAGTTAAAGACGGCCGAACTTTCTATCTAACAACGGATGGATATGTCCGTGGTGGCGTTTTGGATGATATGAAAGAGAAGGCACGAATGGTTCTAAGTGGAGAAGTTGAAAACAGCAAGATTTTCCCCTTCATCTGCAAATTAGACTCTGAAGAAGAAGTTGAAGATATTGCAAACTGGGAAAAAGCCAATCCTTCCATTCGAGATAACACGGAACTATTCGAAACGATGAAAGAAGAATGGGCCGATTGTCAGACAAACATCCCGATGCACGTTGAATTCATGACTAAACGGATGAACATTCCGAAACAGTTATTTCAACATAAAATCGCTACTTATGAGGATATTCTTGCTACAGATCAACCTTTACCCGATGATTTACACAAATATGAATGTATTGGCGGTGTGGATTACGCAGAATTACGCGACTTCTGCAGCGTCGGCTTGCTATTTAAACGAGAAGGCAAGCGCTATTGGATTCACCACACATTTATTTGGCATCAGGCGTTGAAAATGCAGGACATTAATCAAGATATTATTGATATTGGTGTGGAAAAAGGACTCTTCACTATTGTCTACGACAAAGAAATTGAGCCAAAACGTGTTATCAATTGGTTTTTGGAAAAAGCGAAAACATACGACATTAAGCGTATAGCAATTGATAAATTCCGTTCTGTAGTTTTAAAACCTTTATTAGAAGAAGCTGGTTTTAACGAAAGAGTTGAGGTAGTGCGACGCGGTCCGTATATTCACGCTATGTTAGATCCATTAATCCAACATTTATTTATCAATCATAATATTGTTTTCCATGATGATCCTGTTATGCGTTGGTATTGTGGGAATATCTATGTGGACGAATTAGGAAATGGCTCAAAAGAATATAAAAAAATCGACCCTGTCAAAAGAAAAACTGACGGGTTTTTCGCGTTCACTCATGCCCTCAATTTCGATGGTGATCTTGAAGACTATGCAGTCGATTTAAACGATATGCAAGTATGGTCATTCTAAGAAAGGGGGTGAAAAAAATGGGTATTCGTAATCTTTTAAATTTTGTTTTAGGTACAAGTGATAACGGGACGACTCCAGATGTTGATTGTAGCGTAATGACACTTAAAGCTGAAATTGCTTATAAAAAATTGTATGTTAACGCTGCGATTGATTTAATAGCTCGTAGTTTAGTAGCTTGTGACTTTGAATCTTATCGAATCGGTAAGTTAAAGAGAAGTTTGAACTACTATCAATTAAATGTAGCGCCAAATAAGAATGAAAATGCTCATGAGTTTTGGTGTAAGGTTGTCCATCAGTTAATTTATGAAAATGAAGCGTTAATTTTACCTATTGGTGAAGAGTTGTGGATAGCTGAATCGTTTCATCGTGAAACTACGAATGGTTTTAATGAGTATGTTTACAAAAATGTTTCGATTAACAATCAACTTTTGACTAAAGAATTTAAAGAACGAGACGTTCTATATTTAAAGCTTTCTGAAGAGTCGATAAACAGTGTTATTGATAGTCTTTATAACTCGTATGGGTTATTGCTATCGAAAGCAATTACGGATTATAAGGGAAACGGAAAGCTAAGATACTTCATTAAAGGTAGTTTTATGAGTTCATTAACAGATAAGGAAGGCGAAGCGTCCAAAGCCTTATTTGAGGAAAGAATGAAGGAGTATATGAATCCTGAAAAGATAGCGTCCGTTCTTTTTCTTCCTAAAGGCATAGAAATGGAAGATCAAAGCAAAGATCCACGCAATCTAGATACTAGAGACATAAAAAATCTCGCTAAAGATATGCTAGATTTCGTGGCAACTGCTTTCCACATTCCTCCATCTTTATTAAGTGGAATAAGTGAAGGTGGTATTTCAACTTCTGGTAATCCAACAGGAGATTTAGATAACTTCATATTATTTGTTGTTCGTCCTATCGGTGACATGATTACGAATGAATATAACAAAAAAATGTTTACACGAGACGAATATTTGAAAAAAACATACGTCAAATTCAGCATGGACAACTTCAAATTGTTCGATCTTACTAAGTTTGCTAATTCAGTCGATAAGTTATTTGCAGTCGGCGGCATGAGCATAAACGATGTGTTAGAACGATTAGGAAAAGAGCAAATAAATGAAGAGTGGGCTGATGAGCGTTATGTTACTAAGAACTATGAGAGAGCAAGGATAAGCGGAACTACGGAAGGGGGTGACAATGATGGAAATGGAAAAAATTCAACCGAAGTTCTTAATGATGGAGAACCAGGAGAACAGTAAAAAAGTTGTTGCTTATATGCATGGGACAGTTGGCGCTGGTTGGTGGGGCGATATTAACGCCCAAAAGACTCGCGAAATGTTCGATAACATTGATGCTGACGAAATTGAATTGCACATTCATTCAGGCGGTGGCGATGCATTCGAAGGTATTGCGATTTGCAACTACCTAAGAAGTCATAAGGCTAAAGTTACTGCTTATGTTGATGGATTGGCTGCTTCTGCTGCTTCTTTAATCGCAATGGGAGCTGACAAAATTATCATGCCATCTAATACAACAATGATGGTTCATAGGGCTTCAACTTATGCGTACGGTAATGCTGATTCGTTAGAAAAGCAAGCCAAAATGTTACGCGA